>OWIN01001188.1_pt1 | contig 11520 bp, 9 predicted proteins | sample 1732771 | NCBI WGS metagenome assembly OWIN01 (sample SAMN05065752, study PRJEB22554) | human gut metagenome | biome: ENVO:2100002; feature: ENVO:00000062; material: ENVO:00002003 | host: Homo sapiens | place: USA | reverse complement strand
GACACCGAAGGTGGCATTTGTTTTTCTTGGACCATTAACGAAGGTTCCGCCTGCGAAAGCAGGCAGTAAAGCACGCCAGTGCGAGGATCTGAGTATAAGATGAGCGCAGGGAAAAACAAGGGACACTGTAAATAGGAGGAAGCACAGTTGGAAACGATCCGTATTTCTGTCCGGAATCTGGTGGAATTTGTTATGCGGTCCGGGGATCTGGACAACCGCAGGAGCCAGGGGGCGAAGAAAGAGGCAATGCAGGCGGGAAGCAGACTGCACAGAAAGATACAAAAGCGTATGGGAGCTGATTACCGGGCAGAAGCGGCCTTAAAACATCTGGTAAAGGAAGATGTTTTTTCCATCCTTTTAGAGGGCCGGGCAGACGGTATTATCACTGAGGCCGCAGGAGTTACTATTGATGAGATCAAATGTATCTATATGGATGTAGAACGCTTAGAAAGGCCGGATCCGGTCCATCTGGCTCAGGCTATGTGTTATGGATATATTTATGCTTTTGACAGAGGTCTGGACAATATAGGAATACAGCTTACCTATTGTAATATAGAAAATGAGCAGATACGCCGTTTTAGAGAGGTAAAATCCTTTGAAGATCTGGAAAACTGGTTTCAGGGGCTTATCCATGAATATATTAAATGGGCCCGGTATCTTTACCACCATAGTCTGCGCAGAACAGAATGTTTAAAAGAACTGGAATTTCCTTATGAATACAGAGAGGGGCAGAAAGAACTGGCTGTATCTGTATACAAGAGCATTTCAAGGGGCAGAAATCTTTATATCCAGGCTCCTACTGGGATAGGAAAGACATTATCCTGTATATTCCCCAGTTTAAAAGCTATAGGAGAAGGTCTGGGTGATAAACTGTTTTATCTTACAGCTAAGACTATTACCCGAAGCGTGGCGGAGGAAACGTTCAGTCTGCTTCGTGAGAGGGAACACCTGTATTTTAGTACAGTGACCATTACAGCAAAAGAAAAACTGTGCGTATTAGAGAAAGCCGATTGTAACCCGGAAAGCTGTCCGAGAGCTAAAGGCCATTTTGACCGGGTCAATGACGCGGTGTATGAGGTGATACAGGAGGAACAGGGAATCACCAGGGAAAAGATACTGGAATATGCAGATAAATACCAGGTATGTCCTTTTGAACTGTGTCTGGATATCAGCAGCTGGGTGGATGGGATCATCTGTGATTATAATTATGTATTTGATCCTAATGTACGCCTGAAGCGGTACTTTGCAGAAGGTGAGGAAAATGGGGATTATATTTTTCTGGTAGATGAAGCACACAATCTTGTATCAAGGGCCAGGGAGATGTACAGCGCAGCTCTTATAAAAGAAGAATTTCTGAACGTGAAGAAGAGCTTAAAAGCAGTGCCTCAGGCTGGAAATGTGATCCGTCTGTTAGATAGATGCAACCGTCGTCTGTTAGATGTCAAGCGGGTAGGGGATTGGGATACCCTTTTGGAGGAAAAAGAAGAACTGGCTTACGATGCCGGTTTTCGCAGTGTACTTGGTGAATCCTACCGTATGCTTTCAGATGTAAAATTACTTTCACTGGAGCTTATGAGCCTTTTTGGGGAAATGGAAATCTTTTTAAATGAAAATAATGAATTTGAAGACAGGGAAACGGTTCTTGACCTGTATTTTAAAATACGTGATTTTCTTTATGTCAGTGACAGGCTGGATGAAAATTATAAGATATACAGCCGCCTGTTGCCAGATGGTTCCTTTATGGTAAAGCTTATGTGCGTTAACCCGTCAGTTTGTTTAAGGGAATGTCTGGGAAAGGGTGTTGGCACTGTGTTTTTTTCTGCTACCCTGCTACCCATCCGCTATTATAAAGAGCTTTTAAGCGGCAGCCAGGAGGAATATGCAGTTTACGCAAAATCTCCTTTTAAAGCGGAGAACAGGTTAGTTCTGGCAGCTTCCGATGTAAGCAGCCGCTACAGCAGACGGGGAAAAGACCAGTATGAGCGCATCAGCGATTACATAGAGGCTGTGATCAGGGGAAAAAACGGGAATTATATCCTGTTTTTTCCATCATATCAGTTTCTGGAAGCTGTGCAGGATATTCTTGAGAAAAGGCAGGCAGAAGGCGGACTGGGCTTTCGTTTTATGGCACAGGCTTCTCATATGAGTGAAGAAGACCGGGAGAGATTTCTTTTAAGGTTTGAAGAAGAACCAAAAGAGTCTTTTGCAGGTCTGTGCGTTATGGGTGGTATTTTTTCAGAAGGGATAGACCTGAAAGAGGAGCGGCTGATCGGAGCCATTATCATTGGAACAGGACTTCCTCAGGTAAATCCGGAACAGGAGATCTTAAAGGAATATTTTGATGAAAGAGGAGAGGGAGGCTTCAACTATGCCTACCAATATCCTGGAATGAATAAAGTAATGCAGGCAGCAGGCCGGGTCATCCGTACCGTAAAGGATAAAGGTGTGATCGCCCTTTTAGATGACCGTTTTCTGCTGCCTGAATATGTGGCATTATTTCCAAGGGAATGGGAAAGTTATACAGTAGTGAACCGCTTTAATGTAAAACAGGCGGTGGATGGATTCTGGGAACAATTTGTATAGTGATCTGGCTGTGAGCGGATTAGGGATGTTTTTAGAATACCTTTTCTCTCCAAAATTATAACATATCCATAAATTGTTTAGCAGCCTGGGACACAGGAAGACTTTCGTTATAGGCAACTACCATCTGGCGGGTAGGAAGCTCTTCGGCAAGATCCAGGATAAAAAGGTCTTTATCATTGGCAGGGATACAGAAGTCCGGTACAAAAGCAATGCCAAGACCAATACGGGCCAGGTCAATGAGCAGATCATTACTGGAAAGTTCAATTTCCGGTACCAGGTCTAAATGGCTTTTCTGGAAGATCTGATGCAGGAATTCACTGGTGGTGCTTTTGCGGTCCAGCATCATGATAGGGTATTTTAACAGTTCTTCCAAAGTCAGTTCCTTTCCTTCTAAGTCAAAGGCCTGACGGCTGGCTACGAATACATCATGGAAGTCATTGATGACCCGTGTATGCAGGTTTCCTGCTAATGCAGAGTTTGGATAATTGGCGATGATAAAGTCAGTCTGGCCATTTTCCAGGGCTTTTGCACATTCGATGGAGGTGTGGTTTATAACTTTAATATGAATGTTGGGGTAGTCTTTGTGGAACTGGTTTAAATAAGGCACCAGATAGTAGCGGCAGATAGTATCGCTGGCCCCGATGCGCAGCTGGCCGCCATTTAAGGTATGGGCCTCTAAAAGCTGGTTTTCGCCCTTCTGGATCAGATTCATAGCCGGCTCAATGTGTTTTAATAAGATTTCTCCCTCTGGTGTCAGCTGTACTTTTTTTGTACTGCGGATAAACAGTGGCTGGTTCAGCTTCTTTTCAAGTACCTTAATTGACTGGCTTACTGCAGACTGGGAAATAAAAAGCTGCTTGGAAGCTTCCGAGAAACTGAGAGTGACTGCTACATGATAAAAAACCTTATATAATTCATAATTAATATCCATTATTAAGCCCTCCTTATAATTATCTTTATTTTATCACGGGAGACTTAAGTTTGTAAAGAGCTGTTGTACTTGACTAATAATGGGGAATGACTTATCTTTATAACAGTGAACAAAGGAGAGAAGTATTATTATGGAAGTAAATTTTTACGAAATGTATTTAGAAGAAATGGCCCTGATCCCTGTATTAGAGGCAGAAGAAGAAAAAAAGGTACTGGCTCTTGCTGCAGAAGGAGATAAAGAGGCGAAAAAGCGCCTGGTTGAAGGTTATCTGGCAAAAACAGCCCAGATGGTAAAAGAATATGAAGGAAGAGAACTTCCAATGTCAGATGTAGTCCAGGAGGCAAATGTAGCCCTTACAGCAGCGGCTGCTGCTTATGACGGAAGCCAGAAGTGGGAGGACTTTTTTGAGCAGGAGGTCCGTCAGGCAGTAGAAGCAGCCTTAGAAGAGCAGAAAACAGAGGCTGAAATAGAAGAGAATATGGCAGCCAGAGTAAATGTACTCCAGACAGTATCCCAGGTAATGGCAAAAGAGCTGGGGAGAGAGGCAACGGTAGCAGAACTGGCTGAAAAGATGAAAATGACCGAAGATGAAGTAAAGAATATTATGAAGCTGGCTCTGGATGCGATTACAGTAAACGGAGAAGGCGCAGTATCAGGGGAACAGAAAGAGGAAGAATAAACAAATGAAATTATATATTATACGCCATGGGCAGACGGATTGGAATATAGCTAAAAAGATCCAGGGCAGACAGGATATCCCCTTAAATGAACGGGGAAGATACCAGGCGGGCTGTCTTAAAAAAGCAATGGAAAACCGGCCTGTTACAGCTGTATTTTCCAGCCCTCAGATCCGGGCAATGGAAACAGCCAAAGCGGTGGCTTCGTCTTCCGGTTCTGTGGTGATCCCGGTAAAAGATCTTATGGAGATCAACTATGGTTCCTGGGAAGGAAAAACAGAAGAGGAGCTTTTACAGGAGGACAGGGCACTGTACGAAGCCTGGTGGTCACACCCGGCAGAAACAGCACCTCCGGGAGGCGAAAGCATCAGCCAGGTCAATGAGCGCTGCCAAAAGGCATGGAAAGAGATAAAGCCCCAGCTTACAGGGGATGCAGCAATTGTAGCCCATGGCGGTTTGCTGGCTCATTTTATGGAGCAGCTTTTAGGCAATGAAAGTGTAGCTGCATCTACCGTAGCTCACAATGCAAGTATTACAACCATTGAATATGAGCCGGAAACAGAAAGATTTACGCTGGTGGAATTTGATGATTACAGGCATTTATTATGACCTTTTTACTCATGTTTTTAGAATTGCGGGAGTGCAAAGCAAGCAGCAATCGTATATACCGAAAAAGAACCCCACAGTGATCACACTGCAGGGTTCTTTTTTTCGAAAATGGGTTTGGCTGTTATAAACATTTTCAATCAATTTATGTACTAGTACATCGTTTTCGAAATAACTATACCACTCACTTGTCTGCGAATCTGATTGCACAGGCCTAAAAGCCTCAGCGTAGCCCGCTACGCCTGCGTTTTTAGACCTGCACACTCAAATCCGCATCCTACGCGATCAGTACAGTTATTTACGAAACAATGTACTAGATCAGTCCTCCAAACTGAAGGAAGAGAGGAGCAAAAACTAAAGATACGATAGTCATCAGCTTGATCAGGATGTTAATAGACGGACCGGAGGTATCCTTAAACGGATCACCTACTGTATCGCCTACAACAGCAGCTTTATGAGCTGTACTTCCCTTGCCGCCATGATTACCTTCTTCGATATACTTCTTTGCGTTATCCCATGCGCCACCGGAGTTGGACATGAAGATAGCCATGAGTACACCGGTTAAAAGAGCACCGGTTAAAAGTCCGCCTAAAGCATCCGGACCCAGGATAAGACCTACTGTGATCGGAGCAAGGACAGCCATAAGTCCTGGAAGAAACATTTCTTTTAAGGCTGCGTTGGTGGAAATGGAAACACAGGAAGCATAATCCGGACGTGAAGTGCCTTTTAAGATACCGGCATCTTCGTGGAACTGACGGCGTACCTCCTCGATCATCTCATGGGCTGCCTTGGATACAGATTCCATGGTCATGGCTGAGAAGAGGAAAGTAAGCATACCGCCAATAAATAAACCTACAATAACATGTGCATTTAAAATATCAATGGTCTTTAACTGAACAGCTTCTGCATAGGATACGAAGAGAGCCAGGGCAGTTAAAGCAGCAGAACCAATAGCAAATCCTTTGCCAATAGCAGCAGTGGTGTTGCCCACAGAGTCTAATTTGTCAGTGATCTCACGGACAGATTCATCCAGACCGGACATTTCAGCGATACCGCCTGCATTGTCAGCGATTGGGCCATATGCGTCAATAGCAACTGTGATGCCTGTAGTAGAAAGCATACCAACAGCTGCAAGGGCTATACCGTAAAGTCCCATTAAATGGTTGGCGATCAGAATGCCGGCGGAAACTAACAGGATCGGAACAGCAGTGGATTCCATACCTACTGCAAGACCGCTGATAATAGTAGTAGCAGAACCGGTTTCAGACTGCTTTGCGATCTTCTTTACAAAACGGTAATCACCGGAAGTATAAACTTCAGTGATCGCACCAATAAGAACCCCTACGAAAAGTCCTGCGATCACAGTGAAGGCAGCTAGGAAGTTGCCAAAGAAAGTACGGCTTAATACCAGGGCACTGATCACGACCAGGGCAGTGGCACTGTATTCGCCGGTTTTTAAAGCTTTGTGTGGATCTGCATTTCCAATGGCCTTTACTAAAGCAGAGCCGATCATAGAAGCGATGATGCCTGCTGCGGAAAGCAAAAGAGGAAAGAGGACGCCTGCTTTCTGATAAAATACAATACCAAGAGTCAGGGCGGAGATCAGGGAACCAACATAAGACTCAAACAGGTCAGCCCCCATACCTGCAACGTCACCAACGTTATCACCAACATTATCTGCGATAACAGCTGGGTTGCGGGGATCATCTTCCGGGATGCCGGCTTCTACTTTACCAACCAGGTCAGCACCAACGTCAGCAGCCTTGGTGTAAATACCGCCGCCTACACGGGCAAATAATGCGATAGAAGAAGCGCCTAAGCTGAAACCGGACAGAACAGAAACATCACCGGTGATAAGATAAAGGGCTCCTACACCTAAAAGCCCAAGACCAACAACTGCCATACCCATAACACTTCCGCCGGAAAATGCCAGTGCCAGAGCATGTTTCATACCCTGGGTGCGGGCTGCATTGGCGGTACGGCAGTTTGCGCGGATAGCAGCGCTCATTCCAAGATATCCGGCAGCGGTAGAGAAGATGCTTCCGGTAAGAAAACATACAGCTGTTACCCAGTTGTGTGTACCAACACCGATGACAACAAATAATACAGCAACAAAAATAACCAGAATACGGTATTCGGAAGCCAGAAATGCTCTTGCTCCTTCTGCGATAGCGTCTGCGATCTCACGCATTTTGTCATTTCCCGGATCCTGTTTGATCACATAAGATTTCAGGAAAATGGCAAACAGTAAACCTGCCAGTCCTACTACCGGGACTAAAAATAATAGTTCTTTCATAATACCCTCCTAATACACATACGTTTGTTAAAAATGTAGTTATTGACCTGAAAATATTGTAACAAATATAGTAAAAATTATCAACAAAAAAATTGTAAAAGCCTAAAAAAATTTGCAAACAAAAATTACTTGCTAATTGCCTACTCCTGTATTACAATTAAAAATATAGGTGTAAGCGCTTACAATCATACTCTCGTTAAATTGGCCGCAAAATCAGTCACAAAAGATTCCGAGAGAACCTATTAAAACATGGGAGGTATTTTATACTATGAATGGTATAAGAGGAAATGTGATCGTAGGACAGTCCGGCGGCCCTACAGCAGTGATCAATTCAAGTCTTGCGGGTGTATTTAAAACAGCAAAGGACAGAGGTGCAAATAAGGTATATGGCATGCTTCACGGTATCCAGGGGCTTTTGCAGGAGCGATATGTGGACTTAGATGACCATATTAAAAACGACCTGGACATTGAGCTTTTAAAGAGAACACCTTCTGCTTACTTAGGTTCCTGCCGTTTTAAGCTGCCGGATATTTCAAAGGACAGAGAGATCTACGACAAGATATTTGATATTTTAAATAAAATGGAGATCAAGTATTTCTTCTATATTGGAGGAAATGACTCTATGGATACCATTAAAAAACTTTCCGATTATTCCCTGTTAAACGGAAGCGATATCCGTTTCATGGGTGTACCAAAGACCATTGATAATGACCTGGCAGCTACAGACCATACACCTGGTTATGGAAGTGCCGCAAAATATATTGGCTCTATTACAAAAGAAGTGATCCGGGATGGTCTGGTATATGACCAGCAGAATGTGACCATCTTAGAGATCATGGGACGAAATGCAGGCTGGCTCACTGGTGCAGCAGCTTTGGCAAAATGCGAAGACTGTGAAGGACCTGATATGATCTTCCTGCCAGAGGTTACTTTCGATGTAGATGAGTTTATGAAAAAGGTAGCAGAGCTGCATAAGAAGAAAAAATCTGTAGTAGTGGCAGTATCAGAGGGGGTAAAAACAGCTGATGGCAGATATGTATGCGAACTGACGGATGGTATTGATTTTGTAGATGCATTTGGTCATAAGCAGTTGACAGGAACTGCCCGTTTTCTGGCTGAAAAGATAAATCGTGAAGTTGGCTGTAAGACCAGGGCAATCGAATTTAACTCTCTTCAAAGATGCGCTTCCCATATTGTATCCAGAGTGGATATTACAGAGGCTTATCAGGTAGGTGGAGCTGCTGTAAAGGAAGCATTTGAAGGTGAAACAGGCAAGATGATCATCTTAAAGAGAGTTTCTGATGATCCATATATCTGCGTTACTGATATTTACGATGTACACAAGATTGCAAATGTAGAGAAGAAAGTTCCAAGAAACTGGATCAATGAAGCAGGAGATTATGTAACAGAAGAATTTGTAAATTATATCCGTCCGCTGATCCAGGCAGAATTAACCCCGATCATGACAGATGGACTTCCAAGACATTTGTATTACACAGATATAGAGAAGAAGTAAGAGTGTAAAAGCTGAAGCTGCGTTAGTGGGCATTTCAGTTACGCATAGCAAAAAATCCTCCGCCAGATGGCAGGGGATTTTTGCGTGTGAAGAAAAGTACATTTTTATTTGTGGGGAAGGTTTTTGCCTGACTTTGCAGCGCCGGTTACGCTGAAAAATTCTGTTGTATCAGTTTTTCAAAATCATCACAGCACATAGGCCGGTAGTACAGAAATCCCTGTATCTCGGAGCAGCCTTCTTCTTTCAGAAAATCTGCAATTTCTTTTGTTTCCACACCTTCGCATACGATCAGTTTATTCATCCTTTTTAACATATGAAAGATCTCCTGCAACACAATCTGGGCACTTTCAGTCAGCGAGTCGCCTAAGAATTTACGGTCGATCTTTACTTCATCAAAAAGCAGATCTTTTAATATGTTTAAAGAAGAATAGCCAGAACCAAAATCGTCCATGGAAATCTGTATCTGATGCTGTTTAAAACTGCGAATGACTTGATTAACAGCTTCACGGTTATTTATGTAGGCAGATTCTGTGATTTCAAAGGTAAGAAGAGAAGGGGATATATGATAGGTATTGATCAGTTCCCATACTTTCTGGATAAACACCTGAGGCTGTTCAAAATGGATCGGTGAAATATTTAAGGAATCACAGAAGCCGGCTGGGAAGAAGCAGGGAGTTTACTTTTTGAGATACACATTTTCTTGTAGAATTTGTCCTGGTACATGTTTTTATCAGCTGCCTGTATCAGATCATTTATCATAAAATAATGATTCCGGTAGCTGACCTCATAACCTGCTGCATAGCTTAATGGAAGGGAGGATCGGTTATTGTAGTCTTGTACCAGACATTTCAACCGTTCGTTCATCTGCTTCATGTCATCTGGATCAGTATGTTCCTTGATGATGATAAATTCCTCACCTCCGTAACGGGCTAAAAAACAGTTGTCATCTAAAATGTGGGTCAGACAATAAGCAAAAGACTGGATAAATTCATTGCCCTTTTCATGACCAAATGTGTCATTTACATGCTTTGATCCGTTTAGATCAAATATCATTACGCCAATATCAAATGTACTGTTTTTATTGTTCAGTTCCTGGATCTTTTTTTTCAGCTAAAGCAGCTCACTATAAAGAACACAAAAACCCCAGAGGCAGTACCCACCGGGGCTTTTGATGTTGGGTTCCTGGTTATTTTAATAATAAAGTTTTTTGTGCTCATAAACCGGCTCGCTTGTCAGCTGAACACCCAGTTTCTTAAAAATCTTGATATCTACATTAGAAAGCATAACGGAAGTATGTACCTGGCAGCCACGCAGTTTTGGAAGCTGGGTAAGAGCTTTCTTTGCAGTCTCGTCTGTAGCAGCACTCATGGACAGGGCGATCAGGACTTCATCTGTATGAAGACGAGGGTTCTTGCTGCCAAGATAACCGGTTTTTAATACCTGGATCGGTTCGATAGCAGAAGGTGCGATCAGGTGTGCATCATCAGGAATATCTCCTAAGACCTTGATGGCATTTAAAAGAACAGCAGCAGAAGCGCCTAACAGGTCGCTGGTTTTTCCGGTGACGATCCTTCCATCTTCTAATTCCATGGCAGCTGCAGGACAGGAGAGCTCTTCTGCACGCTTTAAACATGGTCCAACCACTTTTCTCATTTCAGGAGTGATCTTTGCCTGGTTCATTAACAGCTTTAACTTGTAAACTTCATCAGAGTTGTCATCTTCTTTTGCAAGGCGGTTTAATGCCTGATAGTAGCGGCGGATGATCTCCTGCTTGGAAGCCTCGCAGCATACCTCATCATCACAGATACAGAAACCGGCCATATTTACGCCCATGTCAGTAGGAGACTTGTAAGGGCTGGATCCATAGATGCCTTCAAAAATAGCATTTAATACAGGAAAAATATCCACATCACGGTTGTAGTTGACAGTAGTCTTTCCATAAGCTTCCAGGTGGAACGGGTCGATCATATTTACGTCATTTAAGTCGGCAGTAGCAGCCTCGTAAGCCAGGTTTACCGGATGCTTTAAAGGAAGGTTCCAGATAGGGAAGGTCTCAAATTTTGCATATCCGGCTTTGATTCCACGTTTGTTTTCATGGTAAAGCTGGGATAAGCAGGTAGCCATTTTGCCGCTTCCCGGTCCGGGAGCTGTAATGACAACTAATGGTCTGGAGGTTTCAATATAGTCATTTTTGCCGTAACCTTCATCGCTTACAATCAGCGGGATATTACTTGGATATCCTTCAATACAGTAGTGGCGGTATACACGGATGCCCATGTGCTCCAGCTTCATCTTAAACTGGTCAGCGCCGCTTTGACCGCTGTACTGGGTAATAACTACACTTCCTACATAAAGGCCTTTTCCCTGAAATTCCTGGATCAGGCGGAGTACATCTACGTCGTAGGTGATGCCAAGGTCGTGGCGCACCTTGCTTTTTTCAATATCAGCAGCGCTGATAACGATGACTACTTCGGCCTGGTCAGCTAACTGGAGCAGCATACGCAGCTTACTATCTGGTGCAAATCCGGGAAGGACTCTGGAGGCATGGTAATCGTCAAAAAGTTTGCCGCCGAACTCCAGATACAGTTTGTCACCGAATTGTCCGATCCGCTCTTTAATATGCTCTGACTGCATGGAAAGGTATTTGTCATTGTCGAATCCGATTTTCATGTTCTTGTATCTCCTGCTATGATTTCTCTTATTTAAACACGTACGTTTGCGCATTTGTTTTAGTATATCATAATTTTACATTCCATACCAGAACTTTTACTATGAAAGTGTTGACAGGCGGTTATGGAGAATGCGTGTCTGTCCAAGGGGAGCCATAGACATTCACATTATACTTATAAGAAATAGATATAAGAATAATTAAATCTGTCTCTTATACACATCTGACGCTGCCGACGACTAG
>OWIN01001187.1_pt1 | contig 11528 bp, 7 predicted proteins | sample 1732771 | NCBI WGS metagenome assembly OWIN01 (sample SAMN05065752, study PRJEB22554) | human gut metagenome | biome: ENVO:2100002; feature: ENVO:00000062; material: ENVO:00002003 | host: Homo sapiens | place: USA | reverse complement strand
TCCTTCACTCTGTTTCTTCTCGGCGTATTCTTCACACAAGGTGAAGAAGGGTTTTATCTGTTTTACTTCACATTAGCAGGTATAGTTACTGTTATTACATTATTATTTGCATAATTAGTAATTGTACCCCATTGTGAGCTAGCAACAATCATTACGTAAGCGGTATAATCAGTTTGTAAATTATATCCTTTACCAGTAGGTGTAAATGACAACTTACCATCATTACCAACTGTTAAGTATGGACAAGTTGTATCTTTGCCTTCAGCATCTACAAATTTGAATGAAGGAGCAGTCAGACCATAAATAGAGAGCGGAGTAGTTGTGCCAAATTCAACTTGGTCACCTACCTGACTACCATCTTTCCACATAGCCTTACCTCTCATATCATTCCAACTAAATCCATCAGCCAAAGGATAAACACCAGCTTTACTGTTCAGTTCTACTGCTTTCTTACCAGCAACCCAAGAACCACTAATATCATTGATATTTACATCAGCTGTTAATTTCTGAAGAGGTGTAGTCGTACCCGCTAAAGACACTGTAGCAACGATTTGTACTTTCGCATCTTTTCCGTCTGTAGTCTTACCTGTATAGTCATCTTTCCTAAATGTCAATGTCGGTTCACTATAGCCAATACCTTCAATCTTATTCCAATTAGGAACATCAATTTTCAAAGTAGCACCTGTAACACCAGTAACAGCTGCCTGCACAGCAGAATAGTTAGTAAACAGCTTGGATAAATCATAGCTCAAAGTAATAGAAGATGGTTTTTCTTCCTGATCCAGTGTTGGAGTAAATCCAACTTTACCAGCTGTTGCTGTTCCACCCCAAAGATATTTATCTACTGCTAACTCTGCAATTTCAGGGTTTTGTACTGTAATAGTAGCAGTAACTATAATTTCTCTACCATCAGAAGTAAATTTAGCCTTAATAGGATAAACACCGGCAGGAGTTTGTGCTGCAATGACAGCTGTTAATTCATTTTTAGAAGAAGGATCTGTAGAAATAGCAAAATAAACCTTATCAGTTACTTCTTTCACTACTTCACCTGTCAAAGCTTGGAATTCAGTAAGAGTCAACTTCACGTCTTCAGCATCATAAATCTTATTCAATGGGAATTTCGAAGCTGCAACAGTTTGTGCGTCATTACTCCAAGTTGCAGGTTCAATCTTACCATAATCAATAGTCGCTTTTTTAGTTGTCTTAGTAACAGTCACTGTACCAATCTTCTTATCAGCAGCAGGAGTATAGAAGCCTGCAGCAGTCACTTTCGCATTAACATCTGTAACTTGGCCAATATAACTTGGAGTCTCATAGGCATTCAGCATTACAGCAGTACCACTAACCTTGAAGTAAGTGTCATTAACTACACTAAATGTTGTAGTCAAAGATTTAGCATCAAAGCCCGGATATTCAGACAATTCAACATCTGACGGAGTAGAGCCATCTACATTATTAGATACAGATAATACAACTCGACCTTTACCGTTATATTCTGCCTTGCCATCTTTAACATCGTAAGGAATTTCCAAATCTACATCAGCATCTACTTTATAATATGCATCTACCAAATATTTCTTACCTACAATAGCAGCAAAATAGTCAGAAGTAATATCTGTTTTACCTAATGTTCCTACTTTATCTTCTTTAGTAACTACGTGCATACATACAGCAAAGCTCTTTGTTGCATTAGACTTAATTGTATAAGTTACTAAACCACCATCTATAACCGGTTCACCAACTATCACAAACTGATCTACCTGCACTGCTCTCGTCATTTCTCTGTCTGCACTGAAAGTCACATCATAATTATCAACAAATGATTCAGCAGCATCAGCAGGAGAAATACGGAACATGACTTCTTGAGTAGAAGCACCATCGAGAGTTATTTTTCCATAATTGGCGTCTGTAGCTTTTGCTTTTGCATATAATGTAGTAAAGCTTACAATTCTATCAGATGTCTTAGGAACAAATGATACGCTTTGCACCATCTTCTTGATAGCATTGATCTCATCTTGAAGTTCTTTCTTCAAATTAGCAAGTGACGAATCTTCTTCTTTTAATTGCTCTCTTATTATAGCTTCAATTGCTTCTGTAAGATTTGTACTACCTTCAGGAAGACTCAATGCGGTCAAAGCCTGTCTGGATGCTTCAATTTGGTCTAGAATATCAGCATACTTCTCGTAATTATCATTTTCTTTAATGAAGGCATTTACGGCTTCTTGCAACTTTTCCAGTTCTGTCAATCTAGCCAGAATACCATCTTCTTTATCATATAAAAGAGTATAGCAATCTGTAATAAATGCTTCCATGGATTTCCAAACACCACCTGTCAAAGTAGAAACTTCATTATTGATAGCTTTAAAATCAGCTAAAGTAGCTTTCTGTACTACACCTTGAACATATGCAGCAATATCACCCTCTTTCTCTATTGCCTCTTTAATGCTATTATTGATTAATGCATCGAAGCTTGTGTTGTCAAATCCACTTAAATCACCTGATTCTTTATATTTTTGCTCTGCTTTTACCAAAGCATCCAAAGTTGATGATACTTTATTTAAAGCATCAATATCCGTTTTTAATTTAGCAATGGTTTCATCAGTCTTAAGATTTTCCCATGTTAACAAATTAGTCTTGTCTGCCAACTGTTTTGCAAGATCTGCCAATAAAGCTTCATCTCCCCCTTTAGCTAAGGCATCTTTCAATTCTTGAATTTCTTTTTCCAAAGCTGTAACATCAGCTTTCTTGTTCAACAGTTCTGTCAATTCACTTTTAGCTTTATCAACAGCCGCTTTCAATTCTTCCGAGCTGACCGGACTTGTAGATGTAATCTTATCAATTTGCTCCTGCAAATTTTTAACATCATCATCGTAGTCCTTGCAACTTGTCACTGCTGTGCTAACTGCAAGTGCCAACGCCCCGAAGAACATCACTTTTACAAATTTTCTTTTCATAACTACTTAAAAATTACATTAATAATATATTATTAAACACTAAGTTTCAATAATAGCATGCCCGTTACTTTATAGGTAACGGAAGAACCTTCGTGCCTGCTCTTCTAGAGTAGTCAATACTAGAAAACGATATAATATGCAATGAAACTTTTTAACCCCTATCTCAAGGAAAAGGTAGAGGGGAGGGAAATCTTGTGCAAAATTTAGAGGTTAACAAGCCCTAATACAAAGAATCCACGTGTTTTATCTGCTTGTGTTCTCCTTTTGAGTGCTTTATTAGAAAAAATGTGCGATTTCGTTTGGTTGTTTTAAGAAATATGCTCATATTTGCACCGGTATTTATTCCCGTTACCTATAAAATAACAGGCTATTTATCAAGCGGTTAATCCACAAATAGACCGCTTAACAAAATCAACGACCTGCTTATTGGCTTCATCAATTTTCTTATTCCTGAAAGGCTTCAAATACGTTTCAGTCACAGTGATAGAAGAGTGCCCCATCGCTTCGGAAATAATACCCGGATGAATCTCACAATAATAAGCTGTCGTAGCCCAGGTGTGGCGCGCCACATAAGTAATATTTAGAAATGCAATAAAAAACAGAATGACGATAATTAAACGTAAAACGTTTATAATTAAGCATTTTGCGAGAATTGCAGAACAGACAGACCTGCAAAAGAAAACAAAATATTGCGACGTTTCAGTTACCAGACTGTTAGCCGCCTGTTTCGGAAACGACGGCAGGTAACCGAATTTTTACCGATAAGAACAAAGCGGATTTGTATTCACTGTTTCTCAATGTTTTGCATGCCAAAGGACGCTTTTCAAAGGAGTATTTTTACAACCTAAAAAAGAGCGTTATGAAAGTGGAAAAATTCAAGGTGCTGCTCTACCTGAAAAAGAGCGAGCCGGACAAGACCGGCAAGGCCCCGATCATGGGACGGATCACCCTCAACCGCACGATGGTGCAGTTCAGCTGCAAGCTTTCCTGTACCCCCGGGCTATGGAACGCGCGTGAGAGCCGATTGAATGGCAAGAGCCGGGAAGCGGTGGAGACCAATGAAAAGATAGAGAGGCTGCTGCTTGCCGTACACTCGGCCTTCAATTCCCTCATGGAAAGGAAAAAGGATTTCGATGCCGCCGCGGTCAGGGACATGTTCCAGGGTAACGCGGGCATGCAGATGACCCTGCTCAAACTTCTCGACCGGCACAACGAGGAGATGAAGGCCCGTGTGGGCGTGGACCGTGCGCCGACGACAATGTCGACCTACGTGTACACCCGGCGCACCCTTGCCGAATTCATCAAAACGGAATTCAAGGTCTCGGACCTCGCCTTCGGACAGCTCAACGAGCAGTTCATCCGTGACTATCAGGATTTCTGCCTGGAAAAGAAGAGACTGGCGATGGAGACGGTGCGCCATTACCTGTCCATCCTGAAAAAGATCTGCCGCATCGCCTACAAGGAGGGGCACTCGGAGAAATACCATTTCTGCCACTTCAAGCTGCCCAAGCAGAAGGAGACAACACCGAAAGCACTCAGCCGTGAGAATTTCGAGAAGCTGCGTGATCTGGAGATACCGGAAAAACGCAGGTCACATGTCATCACCCGGGACCTCTTCCTCTTCGCCTGTTACACCGGCACCGCCTATGCCGATGCGGTAAGCATCACCCGGAAGAACCTCTTCCGGGATGACGAGGGCAGCCTCTGGCTGAAATACCAGCGAAAGAAAACCGACTACCTCGGACGTGTCAAGCTGCTTCCGGAAGCCGTCGCGTTGATTGAGAAATACCGGGACGATACCCGCGAGACTCTTTTCCCGCCGCAGGACTACCACACGCTCAGGGCCAATATGAAATCCCTGCGCCTGATGGCAGGGCTGAGCCAGGACCTTGTCTACCACATGGGACGGCATTCTTTCGCCTCGCTGGTCACGCTCGAGGAGGGAGTGCCGATAGAGACCATCTGCAAAATGCTGGGACACTCCAACATAAAGACCACCCAGATATACGCGCGCGTAACCCCGAAGAAGCTGTTCGAGGACATGGACAGGTTCGTCGAGGCAACCCGCGATTTGAAACTTATCCTTTAATCCCTAAACAATCATTATCATGCGCAGTACATTCAAGCTCTTATTCTACATCAACCGTAACAAGGTGAAATCGGACGGCACGACCGCCGTCCTCTGCCGGATCAGCATCGACGGAAAGAAATCGGCAGTCACGACAGGCGTCTATTGCAAACCCGGGGACTGGGACAGCAAGAAGTGTGAAATCAAAACAGCCAGGGAGAACAACCGCCTTGCCGCCTTCCGCAGCCGGTTGGAAGAGGCGTACGGGAACCTGCTGAGGAACCAGGGAGTGGTCACGGCCGAACTGCTCAAGACCACCGTGTCAGGCGCCAATTCCGTACCGGAATACCTCCTGCAGGCCGGAGAGGTGGAACGCGAACGGCTCAGGGTCCGCTCCAAGGAGATCAACTCCACTTCCACCTACCGCCAGTCGAAGACCACCCAGCTCAACCTCAGGCAGTTCATCGAATCCCGCGGGATGAAGGACATCGCCTTTTCGGACATCACCGAGGAGTTCGCCGAATCGTTCAAGGTCTTTCTCAAGAAGGAGCTGGGACACAGGAACGGACACGTGAACCACTGCCTGTGCTGGCTCAACCGGCTCATCTACATCGCCGTGGACCGGGAAATACTAAGAGGCAATCCGATAGAGGACGTGGCATACGAGAGGAAAGAAACACCTAAACTAAGGCATATCAGCCGCAGTGAACTGAAGCGGATGATGGAAACCCCGCTGCCCGACCCGATGATGGAGCTGGCACGCAGGACGTTCATCTTCTCCTCGCTGACCGGTCTGGCCTACGCGGATACGAGGGCTCTCCATCCCCGTCACATCGGAACGACTTCGGAAGGAAGAAGGTATATCCGCATCCGCCGCGCCAAAACGGACGTGGAGGCGTTCATCCCGCTGCATCCCATAGCCGGACAGATACTGGAGCTTTACAACACCACGGATGACGACAGGCCGGTATTCCCGCTGCCGGTCCGCGACGTCCTCTGGTATGAGGTACATGGAATGGGCGTGGCATTAGGCATGAAAGAGAACCTGTCCTACCACATGGCCCGGCATTCGTTCGGGACCCTGACACTGACCGCAGGTATTCCGATAGAGAGCATCGCCAGGATGATGGGCCACACGAACATCGACAGCACGCAGGTCTACGCCCAGGTCACCGACCGGAAGATATCCTCGGACATGAACCGGCTGATGGAAAGAAGAAAGCCCGCGGCCGGCAAGGAAGCCGCAGGCTAAATAAAAACTGCCGCCGGAATCGTAAATGCAATTCCGGCGACAATCCTTAAACTTAAATACGATATTATACCAATGCAGGGTGATAGTTCTCCTCCAGCAGCCTCTCGATGTCCGACTGCCTGTACAGGATCTTCCCGCCAAGCTGGATATAGGGAATCCGTCCTTGGTCCCTGTAATCCTGCAGGCACCTGCGGCTGATCTTCAACATCCCGGAAAGCTCCCTGTCGGTCAGGAACCGTTCCCCGTTGAAGGGAGGACGGTTGTCACGGGCAAGACGTTCCACTTTTTTCTCCATGTCGTCCAGCAGGGCAAAGAACCTGCGGACACGTTCGTTCTCCTTGTCGATAATGCCTTCCATCTCTTCCGCTCTTTAAAGGTTTCCGTTCTTCCTTCTTTCTCTCACCTCCTTCTCCTTGCGTCTGATGCCGACGTAGACCATCAACTTCTCCACATCCCCGGGCTTGTAATAGAACTTGCGCTGGAGGCGGGTGAACGCCAGCCGTCCGGTATCGCGGAGAGTCTGCAGGGTACGCGGCGAGATGTCAAGGCGCAGGCAGACATCCTGGCCGTCCAGTCACTCTCCGGGTTCCTTACAGCGGTTTCTCTCATACAATCTGTCCACACGTGCGGACAGGTTCTCGGCGCGCGCCAGCATCCTCTCAAGGACACCGGCCTCGATGTAGCATATTTCCATATTTTCAACTCGTTTAAATATCAGTGCGAATATAAGGGAAGAAACCATGAGAGGCAAGCACGACCGGCACACTGGCAGGAATAGTCATGGATAGTCGGTTTTTGTCATATGGGAAGGAAAAAGAAAGCCGAAGCAGGTCTGGATCCACTACCCCCTTTGGGTATGTGAAAGGAACGTTGTGGTGAAAGAAAAAACTCCTTTTCACACATGGATGAGGCAATGCCGGAAGTCCGGCAATAAAAAATGTGGCTTCTCTATCCGGGTAAATGCCATGATTACAGACTTCTTCCTGTTCCTATACCATCAGGTCGGTTACCTTCAGGTTAACAACTTATCCAACCTGTGATAGATCCGGATGTGAAAAGATTACTTTGGCTGGCTATTACAATATAATAAGTAGAATCATGTCAAATCTACTGCTGCTATTGTTTGTTGATAATGGCTGGCAGTAGAACAAACTTTCGTTAAACCAATACGTTCATTCTTTATTATCAAGTTTTTAGACTACCTTTGTATTTTATTAACTCATTTACCAAACATTATGGGACTACTCAAACCGAATCAAGTTTTGAACAAAGCATATAGACAGGTTGCGATTGAAACAACAGATTTTGACTTATTCAAAAATGCCCTTCGCACATTGAGAGACAATATTGTGGATGGGCAAAGAGAACACACGCAAAAAGAACATTTACGTAATTTTCTGAGTGAAACGTTCTACAAGCCATACTACATGGCTCCCGAAGAAGATATTGATTTGGCTATCCGATTGGATAAAACTATCAAGTCCAATATAGGGTTATTGATTGAAGTAAAGAGTACCACCAACAAAGGTGAGATGATTTCTAATGACAATCTTAATCGTAAGGCTTTGCAGGAATTATTGCTATACTATCTTAAAGAACGTGTCAATAAGAAGAACAATGATATTAAATATCTCATCGCTACTAATATTCATGAATTCTTTATTTTTGATGCCCATGAGTTTGAACGCAAATTCTATCAGAACAAACAATTACGTCGTGAGTTTCAAGACTTTGTGGATGGACGCAAAACCAGTAACAAAACCGATTTCTTCTATACTGAAATTGCAACAACCTATATTGAGGAGGTGAAAGATAGCCTTGAATACACTTACTTCAACTTACAAGACTATCAACACCTGCTTGATAGAACAGACAGTAGCGCTTCACGCAAACTTATCGAACTTTATAAGATATTCAGCGATACACATCTTTTGAAGCTATCGTTCCAAAATGACAGCAATTCGCTCAACCGTGGATTCTACACTGAGCTGCTACACATTATTGGTATTGAGGAACGCAAAGAGAATAATAAAACCGTGATTGTACGCAAAGCTGTGGAACGGCGTGACGAGGCTTCATTACTAGAGAATACTATTAACCAACTGGATGCAGAAGATTGTTTGCGTCACATAAATGGTCGTTTGTATGGGAATGATTATGAGGAACGGTTATTCAATGTTGCAATGGAATTGTGTATTACTTGGATGAATCGTATCCTTTTCTTGAAACTGTTGGAGGCTCAGATGTTGAAATACCACAATGGAGATGCAATCTATAAATTTCTTTCAATAACTAAGATTCATGACTATGATGATCTCAACACACTCTTTTTCCAAGTGCTTGCACGTGACATGGGCAGCCGCACACACTCCATTATGCGTGATTTTGCTTACGTTCCCTATCTTAACAGTTCTCTTTTCGAGGTGACAGATTTGGAAAGTAAAACAATTAAGATAAACAGCCTTTCACAACGTACGGTACTTCCTGTCTTGGCGAGTAGCGTATTACGAAATAAAAAACGCAATCTACAAGTCAACGCATTACCCACCCTGCAATATTTGTTTGCTTTTCTCGACGCTTATAACTTTGCGAGCGAAGGCAGTGAAGAAGTGCAAGAAGAGGCTAAAACACTCATCAATGCTTCTGTTTTAGGGCTTATATTCGAGAAAATAAATGGTCACAAGGATGGTTCAGTATTCACTCCAGGCTTTATCACTATGTTCATGTGCCGTGAAGCAATCACCAAGACCGTGTTGCAAAAGTTTAATGGTTATTATGGCTGGAATTGTACCACCCGTATAGAACTATACAACCATATTGACAATATAGTCGAAGCTAATGAACTAATTAACAGTTTGCGACTGTGTGATCCAGCTGTTGGTTCGGGTCACTTTCTTGTGTCTGCTCTCAATGAACTGATACTCTTGAAATACGAATTAGGTATTTTGGTAGATGCTACCGGTAAGCGTATCCGCAAAGCGGACTATCAACTTGCCATTGAAAATGACGAGCTGATTGTTACCGATACCGAAGGTAATTTATTTGCTTACAACCCACTCAATGCGGAAAGTCGCCGCATGCAGGAAACTCTTTTCAAGGAGAAGCGTCAAATCATTGAGAACTGTTTATTTGGCGTTGATATTAACCCCAACTCTGTGAAGATTTGCCGCCTACGACTGTGGATTGAATTGTTGAAGAATGCTTACTATACGGCTGAAAGTAATTACACTTATTTAGAAACCTTACCAAATATCGACATTAACATCAAATGTGGAAATTCTTTGCTTCACCGATTCGCTTTGACAGACAGTATTCAGACCGTACTGCGAGAGTCTAGTATCAGCATCAGCCAATATAAGGAGGCTGTAGCTAAATATAAAAATGCCCAAAGTAAAAGCGAAAAGCAGGATTTGGAAACGTTTATAACAGAAATCAAGTCGAAACTGAAAACAGAGATCAACCGCCGGGATGCACGATTGGTTAGATTGAACAAACGCCGCTCTGAGTTGGCAAACTTACAAGCGCCTCAACTGTTTGAACCGACAAAAAAGGAAAAGAAAGCGTCGGACAAGCGCATTGCCGATTTAAAGAAAGAAATTGCGACTTTAGAAAATATATTTGAGGAAATACGCTCCAACAAAATTTATCTTGGTGCATTCGAATGGCGTATAGAGTTTCCAGAAGTACTCGATGCCGAAGGCAACTTCTTGGGATTTGACTGTATCATTGGCAATCCACCTTACATTCAGTTACAATCTATGGGTAAGAGTGCCGATGTATTAGAATGCATGGGTTACATAACTTATGCACGCACTGGTGATATTTACTGCCTCTTCTATGAGTTGGGTATGAACCTGCTTACTCCCAATGGTTTTCTTTGCTATATCACGTCTAATAAATGGATGCGTGCAGGGTATGGTGAAGCCTTGCGAGGTTATTTCGCAAGCAAGACCAATCCTATTATGTTGGTAGATTTTGCAGGTATAAAAATATTCGATGCAATAACGGTAGAAGCAAATATTCTTTTATCTCAAAAAGCAGCAAATATTTTTAACACACAAGCTTGTTTGGTACAAGATTCGAATGGCTTGAATAATTTGAGCGATTTCGTGCAGCAACAAGGCGTGAAGTGTAACTTTGCAGATTCTATCCCATGGGTGATATTGTCTCCCATTGAACAGAGCATCAAGCAGAAGATTGAGTCTGTGGGAATACCCTTGAAGGATTGGAACATCCAAATCAACTATGGGATAAAAACTGGTTTCAATGATGCTTTTATCATTTCTACCGAAAAGCGTGATGAGATACTAGCGAATTGTCAAACAGAAGATGAACGTGTTCGGACGGCTGAACTTATACGACCGATTCTTCGTGGCAGGGATATCAAGAGATATGAATATGAATGGGCGGACTTGTGGATTATAGCCACATTTCCTTCGCGGCATTATGATATAGAAAGTTATCCTGCGGTGAAAAATTATCTTCTGTCAATTGGCATAGAGCGTTTAGAACAAACAGGAGAAACTCATATTGTTAATGGCAAAAAAATAAAAGCCCGAAAGAAAACTAGTAACGAGTGGTTTGAAACACAAGATAGCATCAGTTATTGGGAGGATTTTTCTAAGCCAAAAATTGTATGGAAAATAATCGGAAACCAAATGGCTTTTGCATATGATGCCAACAATTATGTAATGAACAATGCCTGTTATATTATGACAGGCGATCATTTGGATTATCTGTTGGCAGTATTGAATTTTCCAATAACTGAAGTAACCTTCGTGTAATCATACGAGTCTGTGATTTCCTGCGTTTACGCAGTTTGCTATAAGCAAGATAGGCACGGCGTACATCAAGATACTTGTTACGGGGACGTTGTATGTGCAAGGTCTGGCAATGTTTGCACAGATGACGATGAAGCCATACAATACCTTCCCATAAGAGTTTGGTATCAGTAGGAAAACGCAGATGACTTTCATAACAGGTGGCATCGGTCATACAGACATGAAGGTTCTCAAGATAAGGTTTCCAATGCTCGGCAAGAATGAGCTGGAGGGGCTCAACGTCAAGGCGATGCGCTAGTTCCTGACGAATTGCACTAACGATTTTAGGATTGGTTAGTGGATGAAGCGGATCAATCTGAACACCACAAAACAACTGGTAATGAATATTACCGTTTAAATGCTCAATCAGTTGTGCATCGGAAAAGTTGGTATAGGACTTCAAGACCATCAAGGCTATTTTACCTTCGGGAGAA
>OWIN01001140.1_pt1 | contig 11927 bp, 10 predicted proteins | sample 1732771 | NCBI WGS metagenome assembly OWIN01 (sample SAMN05065752, study PRJEB22554) | human gut metagenome | biome: ENVO:2100002; feature: ENVO:00000062; material: ENVO:00002003 | host: Homo sapiens | place: USA | reverse complement strand
GAATATAAACATTCAAAAAAATACACTAACCCACCTTGTAAAACCTACCCACCACACTTCAGCACATAGCCATGCCCCCGAGCACTCTCAATCACCAGATCCGGAATAGGAGACAAATCCTCTTTAAGCCTTTTAGCCGTAGCGGTAAGAGCGTCTTTGGACACACTTCCATCCGGCCAGATTTCTTCTTTCAGCCGATTAGACTCAATGAAATATCCTTTATGTTCTAATAAAATACAAAACAGTTTCAGCCGTTGATTTGCCAATTCGATACGATGCCTATGATAATGCAATACGCCATGTGTTTCATCGAACAAGATATCTTCTGTTATTTGTATCATCTCTTTAGGTGCTTCTTGTAGCGGTAAGATATTTATCCTTGGTCTTTTCCATGTCAAGACAATCGCAATAACCCAGAGAATAACCATTGCCAGAATCCAAAATATATTTCGCAAAAACACTTCACCTACTATATAAAGGAAAGGAAATTGAACAAACGCTTGTAAAACGATCGTCCGATTCGCTCCAAAAACAATATCTTTTAATGGTATGAAAGATTGATAAAAAGAAGTATCTGAAGAGCTACATTCCGTCTTGTCTATAAAGGTATAACAAGTTACGGTCTGAGCCGAAATCGCATGTTCATACAAAGATGCACGAAAAGCGCTATCCAGCAAGGTTACTTGAATCGGATTCTCCATAGACAAACAATGTTGGAGACAAAAATCAGACTTCTCCTGTGAAGACATCCTCCGTGCCACCTCCTTATTATTCCTCATATGTATAATCGCATCGGCAGTCTTGATTGTAATGCTATCTCGTTCCAATCGATTAGCGCCTGAATAGGAAAAACAAAAAGCATCCCCTAAATCTTTTATCCGCCTATTTGTATCATCTTGAACTGCCCGCTGAAATAACGTTTGAGACTCTTCTTGTAATTCATACTTTACATTTTGGTATGATTTATAAAAAGACAACAAGCAAATCATCGTCATCAGAACAAATACACTCCACTTCCAATAAAATTTCCAATTTTGCTTCTCCATAATTATTCCTCGTTGAAACTGCAAAGATACGTTTTCCATCCCTTTCTACGAATAAATTCATTCAACTCGCAAGATGAAAGATGACTATAGGTAGACAAAAGGCTTATTTTTCAACTGTCAGCTAAAAGTCACCTAAAAAGATTGGCTATCCAAAGACCAAGCCGTACGTTTGTAACAAAAATTAGAAACGACATGAAACAAATTACTTTCAAGAAAGCTTTCGCTATCATTTTCATTTGCGCCTTGTGTGCTTCGTATTTTCTTTTGAAAGAAGGAAAACAAAATTTCTCAGATCTTACTTTCTCTAATATTGAAGCGCTAGCTTCCGGTGAAAGTGGATCCAAAGATTGTTATATGGCTGGCTCTCTATCATGTAATGGAGGATATTACAAATATATATACAACCGTTAAAACAACACATGAACTACTACGTGTACATAGTTCTATTAATAGGTAGTCTGGTATCCTGTTCGGAATCCTCACGGCACTTCCCCCGCTACGAGGATTTTCCCGATGAAAAGGTATTAAATGCGCAGGTTATCCACCTAGATACCGCCTTGTTCCGCTATCCATTCCGGATAGCGGTCAAAGATGGTATCGCTATTATCATGGACTTGCACAACGTAGATTATTTCTTCCATGCCTTCTCTTACCCCGAATGGGAATATATGACATCGTTTGGCAAACGAGGCGAGGGACCCGAAGAAATGGTATCGGCAGATTGCTTCCGGTTTATCTCCAAGGATTCTATCTGGACGCTCGATGCGAACAAAATGCGAACAACCCGGTGGAAGATTGAACAAAATATGAACAACATCATTCCCGTAGAAACGATCGATATGGACAAGCGGCTGGTTAGGGCATTGGACTTTTACCCGATGGAATCGGGCTTTTTAGTATCTGACTACCTCGGTGAATATAGACAAAAGTGGACAGACCGAGAAGGGAAATGGATTCACTCCGCTAATCAGATCCCGACCGAAAATAATTATGAAGACATCGCACGCCCTGCATTGGCGCAAGCGTGGCGAAGCTTCTTCGACTATAATCCCCAAAAAGGCATCTTGGTCATGGCAACCCAACTAGGAGAGGCATTAGAAATATACAACTTCACAGATACTACACAAACCGTACGATACGGACCTAATGGAGAACCTCAATTCGCAATCTCACAATCGGAGGGAATTCCAACGGGTATCATGGGATTCAGTGATGTTCATATCACAGACCATTTCATTTATACCGTATTTCATGGCCGTAGTTTCAAAGATATCGGGCAGGCATACCAACGAGGGGAAGATATCGAGGATGGCGGGCGATACATCTATGTATTCGACCTCAAAGGAAACCCCGTCCGGAAGTACGTGCTCGACCATGCCATTTATGGTATCGACGTAGATGAGGATACGGGGACGATCCTTGCCACGGATGTAAACAGCAACGATCCGATTCTTTCATTTAAAATATAACGACAAAATATCATGAAATACTTAAATCTAATCATACTATTATTATTCCTTCTAGCTTGCCAAGACAAGAAAAAAGACGAGATCAAGTATTTAGTATCCGAATGGCAAGGAAAAGAGATACGATTTCCGAAAGACATGGTCTTTGCACGGTTTGCAACCGATACGGTAGACTTCACCCTGCCAAAATCCCCCCACAAGGTGCTGGTTTTCGTGGATTCCATAGGATGTACCAGTTGCAAACTCCAACTGCACCGATGGAAAGAACTGATTCAATACACCGACTCCATTACCCAAGGAACGGTTCCCTTCCTCTTTTTCTTCCAGTCCGATGACAAGAAAGAAATACGGTATCTATTGAAAAAAGACAATTTCGACAAACCTATCTGCATGGATCAATCAGACAGACTGAACGAACTGAATCATTTCCCGGCCGACGGGAGATTTCAAACCTTTCTATTGGATAAGGACAATAAGGTCGTAGTGATAGGAAATCCTATCCACAACCCGAATATCCGGGAGCTATACCTAAAAGAGATCACCGGAAAACAACCCGCTTCACAAATACAGACCACCGTGAAAGTGGAAGAGGCATCCATACAGCTAGGAACTATCCAAATGGGAGAAAGCAAAGAAGCTGTTTTCCGATTAACAAACACAGGAAACAACCCGTTAGTCATACTAGACGCAGCTACAACCTGCGGCTGTGCCCGCCCATCTTTCGACAAACATCCCGCCAAGCCGGGAGAGATCCTTCAAGTAAGAGTCATCATGACACCGAAAGACAAAGGAGTCTTTGACGAGACGATTTCCGTGAAATGCAATACGAATCAACTGATAAAATTAAACATTCGGGGGATGGCTCAATAAATAAAAGAGAAGGGAGAGCTTGCCGGATATATTGGAACGATCACAAGCAAGCCTCCCACCCCACTTTTACTCATGAAGCAGAAAGGAGGTGACACAAAAGTAGTAAATTAAATTGAAAGAGGAATTCGAGAATATCCTTATCTTGCAGAAGAATAGTAAGCAAGAGATTAAATTCTCAAAAACATAAACTATAAAAAAGAAATATCATGAGAAAAAAGATTTTAGGAATAGCCGTAATGGCAGTCGTAGCAGTAGCTGCGGCATGGAACATCAACCAGAGTGAAAACGAGATTAAACTCTCTGATTTAGCGCTTGACAATGTGGAGGCATTGGCTAGTGGGGAAGGTGGAAGCGGATATTGCAGTTACTCTGGGGGAGGATGTATTATCAAATATTCCGATGGGACATCCACTTACATACCGGGACGTTGGAACTAAAATTTAATCAAAGGAGGGTGTGCCAAAACGAAAAAAATCACAATGGAATACAGTCGGTAAATCAATGGAATGCAGATGTTTTCTCATTGATTTTTAATTTGTATTTCATAGACTCTAGGTATCTTGAGCAAGAAGAAAATGTGTTCAATCCCTTAATTTGGCATGCCCTCCTTAAAAAATCAGTATCATGAAGAAATACATTATCTTACATCTTTCACTCATCCTATTAGTATTCATCGCTTGTACCGATGATCAAAAACAAGATGACAAAAACATAACCTTCCAGAGAAGTGATTTCAAAGTCCGAAAATCACTATCCGGAAAAACTATTGAATTTGACAGTCTTATTTTACGACCTTCACAAATCCAATTATTCGACTCCTTCCTAGTTACTTGCAATCAAGGGGCGGAAAAACAATTCCACATCTTCAACCTCAATACGGCACATAAGGAAGGAGAATGTATTCCTGTAGGACAAGGGCCTAAAGAGATGATGACACCATGTTTCGTCAATCGGAACGATTCCGTAGTCATTTTTGATATGATGACCTCTACGATTTTCACTTACTCTATCCCGGAATTTACCAGTGGAAAAGAACCGGAATACGCCAGCCGTATCTCCCTAGATACAAAACCGCTATGGAGCAATATTCGAAGCTTGGGCAACGGGTTCTTAGGCGTATCCTATCAAGAGACGAGTCCTGGATTCCTTTTTGATCAAACAGGTAAGAAAACGATGGATTTCGGTACTTATCCTAAAACTGAGCAGGAGTATACTCCTGCCGAATTAATCAATGCGTTTCGGGCAGACCTAACCACCAACCGAAAAGAGAAGGTTGCAATCACTCACTACTTCACTGATTTAATTTGCATCTATAACGTGAACGGGACCTTGGAAAAACAATTACGGGGACCGGATCATTTCGCATCTGTTTTCAAAGAATTTAGGGATGGAGACATTATCGGAAGTAAAGCGAGCCCGCAAACTTATAGAGACGCTTTTTATAGTCCTGTAAACGTGGGGAATAGTTTATTTGTTCTTTATAATGGAAAAATGGTGACAGAGCCTAATTACAATATATTATGCAAAGAATTATTTGTAATCGGATGGGACGGTAGCCTTGAATGCCATTACACATTAGACCAAGGAGTCTCCTCCATCGCTGTAGACAATCAAAAACGGAAGATCTATGGTATCAGTGATGATCCGGAATATCATATCGTAGTGTTCGACTATTGATGACTGATATCCAAAGAATTTGGATTTAGGAAATGAGGCATAAACATAAAAGAATGGGAATAGAAAAACGTATATACAAAACAAATATAAATCAGATGTTACGATATCTGACACTTATATTTTATGGGGTATTTGGTATTGGTTGCATATACGCATTCCTCCTCATCTTCTGTTTCAGCACGTTCAAAATCCCTTCCGATTCCATGGAGCCTCAACTCCAAACCGGAGATCAAGTATTAGTAAACAAATGGATAGCCGGACCTAGGTTATTCAATATTTTCGCATCTATGAAAGGGAAGCGGGTAGATATATACAGAGTACCCGGAGTCGGGCAAATCAAACGGAATGATATTCTCGTATTCAACTACCCGCATCCCTATTCATGGGAGCGGATCGAAATGCACATCATGCAATATTATATCAAACGCTGCCTCGGGTTACCGGGAGACTCCATCCGGATCGAACAGGGATTCTACCGAAACAACCATACAAAAGAGCCTTTGGGGAATGTGGAAAGTCAAGCGAACTTATCCAGACAAAAAGCGGATCGGATGCCGGACGGTGTCTACCGTTGTTTCCCTTTTGATTCTACATTCAATTGGAATGTTCATGATTTCGGTCCTTTGTATATCCCCCGAAAAGGGGATAGAATTACCGTGAATCAAACAAATTATAAGCTATACAAACAAATGATCGAGTGGGAATCAAAAGATTCCCTATCGTGGAAAGATAGTAAAGTTTATATAGGAGACAAACAGGTAAGACAATACCAGTTCCAAAGCAACTATTACTTCGTGGCCGGAGATAAGACAGAAAACTCTAGAGATTCCCGTTATCTCGGACTTATACCGGAGGAATTTATCGTAGGGGTAGCTTGGAAAGTGTGGAAATCCGTTGACCCTTACACGGGGGAATACAGAAAGGGACGTTTTTGGAAAAATATTCGAAACAATTGAAGAATTATGAATAAGCTTATTTTATATGTATGCGCTTGGATCTGTCTGCACTCTTGCGGTTTCTCAAAAAGCCAAGAAGAAAGTATGTTGGAATATGCGTTGTCGCAAGCCGGCGATAACAGGAAAGAGTTGGAATATGTCATCAAATACTATGAAGGGGATTCGTTAAAAAGAGAGGCCGCCCGCTTTTTGATACGCAATATGGTCTATCATTTCGGATATGAGAAGCGAGAGAGGGTATCAGACATCACCACCCTATCCTCGGACTATCTAATCCGTAATATCGAGCTGGCGTTTCAGGCGTGGCCCAAGCCCTGGAATAAATCGGTAAGTTTCGAGAATTTTTGCAGGTATATACTTCCCTACCGGGGGTTATACGAACCGCCCTCCGGTTTACGTGAGGAGCTGATGCGGACGTACCTCCCTTTGCTGGATAGTTCGCATATTGATAACACGTACGATGCGGCCGTGAGGTTACAAAAGATACTACGAACCCGAGTCACCTATCAAACGGAGATACCCATCCACTATCCAACCGCAGAGGAGATCCACCGGACAGGGGTTGGACGTTGTGATGGGGTAGTCTTGTATGGTATCCAGCTGATGCGTGCGGCCGGTATTCCCACTGTAGCAGAACATACGATCTGGACTCGTAGGAACGGGGAACATTATTGGTGCGCATTCTTAAACGAGGATGGGCGATTCCTACCTTTCGCTCCGGAGTACGAAGGCCCGGATTCCTTGATCTACAACCTAACCAAGCCGTTCTTGACCCCGGCCAAGGTTTACAGATACGGATTCGCCCCCTTACATCCGGTAACGACCGAGTCGACCGATGAATACCGTACGTTCTTAAAAAATCCGTTATTGACCGCTGTCACGGAGCAATACCTACCACCTGTCGCAGATATCCATACGACTTGCGACCTCCCGGTGAGATCAAAAAGAGCACCTATTTACCTCTGTACCTATAATCATGGTAACTGGAGGCCTTTCGCCATGAGCGAACGGATCGGCAACCGCTGTACCTTCCCGAAGATCGTAGGCGATGATGTGTTTATCATCGCCGAATATGACAAAGAGGCTTATGGCTCACTACGCTTCATCACATCCCCTTTCCATGTGAGCAATACGGGGATCATCACGAAAATTAAGCCCGATCCGGCCCGAACCGATTCCATCTTTATCGCCTCGGACAACCCGTATCAACAGCAAGTGCCGTATACACTCGCTTATTGGGAACAGGAACAGCAGTGTTTTAAAAACGGATATTTCCCGACAGACACGATACCCGGTGGCATCCTCATTCGCAAGATACCTAAAGGGAGCCTGTTGAAAGCGATGATCTCGCGACCGGAAAAGGCTGCGGAAGATCGTATCTTTTTGGTGGAAAACGGTACGGTAAAAAGATATTAACCATGAAAGAACTGTTGAAACTCGGCGTATATACCCTACTTGGGACACTTTTGCTAAGCGCCCCTTTCGCAGGATTGGGAATGCTATCCACACACTTGGTGACAGAGAAAACCTTTTGGATTCAACTAATCACCCTGTTCTTATCCGCCGTGTCCCTACAAGGTTTGTGGTTGAATCCAAGCAAGGAGCTGTGCCCATGGACTTACGTGGATATCCTCCCCCTTTCCCTCTTGGGGCTTATCCTCCTCTCTTATCCCTACTCCATACACCCGGAGCCGGAAAAGCTCCTGTTTATCGGACAAATGGTTGTCTTGTGGTATCTGCTTCGGCAGGTACTCCATGAATGTCCGGTGCTCATAGGATATTTTTCAATGTTCTTTATCGCGACAGGCCTTATAGAAGCCATCTGGGGCTTCCGTCAATTACAGGGATGGGCCTATTCGAACCATTCCCTGTTTCGGCTGACCGGCTCTTTTTTCAATCCGGGGCCTTATTCCGGATATTTGGCGATCACATTACCGGTGGCTCTTGGCATCTTGCTGGAACAGTCCAAACGAAATATGCCCTATTACCTGTCCATGGGATGTATAGGCACAGCGATCGTTGTACTTCCTGCGGGAATGAGCCGATCGGCATGGATAGCGGTGGTCGTTTCTTGCGCCTGGGTATATGCCCTGTACCGCCTTGACAGGAAACAGGCAGCGACCAGACTGAGACAACACAAAAGGTGGTATATCATAGGCGGTATCCTAGGCGGCATATTGCTTCTTGGCGGGAGCGCATCACTCTATACATTAAAGAAAGATTCGGCAGACGGAAGGTTTCTGATGTGGAAGATCACGACGAAAGCGATACAAAAACAACCGATTACAGGTACCAGCCTAGGTGGGTTCCCTGCCGCTTACGCTGAAACACAAGCGGAATACATGGCTTCGGGAAAAGCGACTGAACAGGAAAAGTTGGTTGCCGGATGCCCGGAGTACGCATTTAATGAATACTTGCAGATTGGATTAGAACAGGGGTTAGTAGGATTAGCCCTATTTATAGGCTGGCTGGGGCTTCTATTTTATAAAGGAATAAAGAACAAAAGGTATGCTTGTTGCGGGGGATTGATGTCTCTGGCTATATTCGCCTTCTCTTCTTATCCATTACAATTGCCGGAGTTTTGGGTAGTATTGATATTCCTAGGGGTGATGAGCGTAACACCGGACAAGGATGAGATCCGTGAGAACCAAGCCGAATCAAATGGCCATAGATGGGGCAAACAGATATTTTTTATGGGAATCGCTATCCTTGGAATTGGTTTGTTCTGGATGCAAAAAGATCATTATAAGGCTTATCAACAATGGAACAAGGCGCAAATGTATTACAAAAATAAAGCTTACGAAGCGGCCTTGGAGGTATATGAACCTTTGTATCCATTATTGAAGCATAAACCGGAATTCCTTTTCGAGGTCGCTCAATGCCTAAGCAAGACCGGACGATACGAGAAAGCGAATGGATATCTGGAAAGAGCTGTCTTATTAAGCTCCGATCCCATGCTTTATTACGTAATGGCTAAAAATGAGCAGTGTTTAGGTGAATACCGACAAGCGGAAAAGCACCTGTTACATGCCATTGATATTTTACCGGAACGTATCTATCCGTATTATCTGTTAATGAATCTTTATACGGAACCATCTTATTTTCAACCTGCAAAATTGAAAATGGCGATTGATTCCGTATTAACTAAGAAACCCAAAGTGGAAAGTTCCGCTATTAAAGAAATGAAAGAGAAAGCACGAAGTATGTTAAACAACACATCAATATGAATACAATATCCTTATTTTTATAGCAATTACGACTACATCGTAACAATAAATACTTATATTTGCGAATGACAAATTGTACAAACCGATCAATCATACGAGTATGAAATACTATAAATTGTTGACCTTTACGCTTTTATTCTGTTTAAGCGCATGCGGCGGAGAAAAGAAAGATACAGATACCACACAGGATTCCGTAGAAACCGTATTGCCGGATGAGGCGAACGAAGTCACGATCATGACTTTGAAGCAAACGGAATTTAATCATGAGTTGATAAGCAATGGTAAACTGTCCGCTCGCAAGTTGGTGGACTTACAATTTGAGTCGGCAGAACCCATCGCCCGCATCTACGTGAAGAACGGAGACCGGGTAAACAAAGGACAGAAAATAGCGGAACTCGCTACTTTCCGGCTCACGAACAAAACAGCGCAAGCCAAGGATGCCCTAGAGAAAGCGAGGCTTGAATTAAAAGACGTATTGATCGGTCAAGGATATATGCTGGAAGACTCAGCGAAAGTCCCGCCTGCGACGCTCAACCTAGCACGGGTAAAAAGTGGATATGATCTGGCGCTCGCCCAATATCAACTTGCCCAATATGAGGAACAGAATGCGACGCTAATCGCGCCTTTCGACGGTATTATCGCAAACCTTTTCGCTAAACAAGAGAACGTGGCGTCTACGACGGACGCATTCTGTACCGTTATCGATCCTCATAGTCTGGAAGCCTCTTTCACCGTATTGGAAAGTGAGTTGCCGCTTATCCAAAACGGAGATAAAGTGGAAGTTACCCCTTTCGCCACCACCAGCTTAAAGACTGAAGGACGTATATCCGAGATCAACCCGCTAGTGGATGAGAACGGGATGGTACAAGTGAAAGCGGCGGTAAACGACAAAGGTAAATTATTCGAAGGCATGAATGTACGGGTTAGCGTACAACGCTCGCTTGGGAAGCAATTGGTCGTACCTAAAACGGCTGTGGTATTACGTTCCGGAAAACAAGTCGTATTTACTTTAGTTGATGGGCACGCTTATTGGAACTACGTGCGCACCGGACTGGAAAACGCGGATAGTTATACCCTTTTGGAAGGATTGAAAGAAGCGGATGTCGTGATTACAAGCGGCAATATTAATCTGGCGCATGAGTCACCGGTCAAGGTAATTGAAAATTGAGAATTGAGAATTGAGAATTGAAAATTAGTTGCGTATGATTCGCTTCCTGCTACAACGTCCGATAGCGGTATTGATGGCTTTTACGGCCTGCTTTATCGTGGGGTTGGTGACTTATTTCACCATACCGGTCTCCTTATTGCCTGATATCGCCATACCTGAGATTACCGTTCAGATATCCGGACAAAATACATCCGCACGGGAATTGGAAAATACTGTCGTAAAGCCGGTCCGTTTGCAATTGATGCAAGTGGCAGGATTACGGGATATCCATAGCGAGACTCGCGATGGAGCGGGTATTATCCGCCTTAGCTTCGACTTTGGCACGAACACGGATCTTGCCTTTATAGAGGTCAATGAGAAAATAGACGCCGCCATGAATTACCTGCCCCGTGAGGTAGAACGTCCACGGGTAGTCAAGGCGAGCGCTACGGACATTCCGGTGTTTTGCCTCAACCTCACACTCAAGACAATTGAAAACGACGAGGCTTTCCTCGATCTTTGCCAATTCGCAGAAACAGTAATCAAGCGAAGGATCGAACAGTTGCCGGAAGTCGCGATGGTGGATATCACGGGCATATTAGGACGGCAATTACAGATCGTACCGGATATGAAACTCTTGGATATGGCTGATATTACGTTAAATGATTTGGAATCAGCCTTGTCTGCCAATAATATAGAGCCGGGAAGCATGACCGTACGGGATGGATACTATGAATATAACATCAAGTTCTCAACTCTGCTCCGTACTGCGGAAGATGTGGAGAATATATATATCCGTAAGGGAGATCGCATCATACAGTTGAAAGAATTTTGCCGGATAGCGATAGTACCGGTCAAAGAAAAAGGAGTATCTGTGTCGAACGGTAAAAGGGCCGTGACGCTTGCCATCATTAAGCAGGCCGACGAGAACATGGACAATATGAAAGATGCTCTGTCGGAAACAATGGATTATTTCAAAAAGATCTATCCGGATATCGAGTTTAGCGTGAGTCGTAATCAAACCGAACTGCTGGACTATACAATATCCAATCTTCAGCAGAATCTCTCACTCGGTTTTGTTTTCATTTGTATCGTTGCCGTACTCTTCTTGGGAGATGTCAAATCTCCATTCATTATTGGGCTGAGTATGGTGGTGTCTATTGTCATCAGTTTCCTGTTTTTCTACCTGTGTAAAATGTCTCTCAATATCATCTCCCTGTCCGGACTGATCCTGGCACTGGGTATGATGATCGACAGTTCGATTATCGTAACGGAAAATATATCGCAATACAGGGAAAAGGGTTATTCGTTGCGGAGAGCCTGCGTGGCGGGAACAAGTGAGGTGGTGACTCCTATGCTGAGTTCTTCGTTTACGACAATCGCCGTATTTGTACCTTTGGTATTTATGAGTGGTATCGCGGGTGCTATCTTTTACGATCAGGCTTTTGCCGTTACGGTAGGATTGATGGTCTCTTATTTCACCGGTATCATGTTGCTTCCTGTTCTGTATCTGTCTCTTATACACATCTGACGCTGCC
>OWIN01001039.1_pt1 | contig 12861 bp, 10 predicted proteins | sample 1732771 | NCBI WGS metagenome assembly OWIN01 (sample SAMN05065752, study PRJEB22554) | human gut metagenome | biome: ENVO:2100002; feature: ENVO:00000062; material: ENVO:00002003 | host: Homo sapiens | place: USA | reverse complement strand
AATACTCCGTTGTCTACTTTATAGATAAGAATACGCATCAGTTTTACACCCAGCACTTCAAGGACGGAAGCAAATAGGTTATGGGTCAGCGGACGGGGCGGTACAATACCTTTCATCTCGATGACCATAGCTTGTGCTTCGGTGGCACCTATAATAATCGGAAGCTGGCGTTCGCCACCCACTTCACCCAGTACCAAGGCATAGGCACCCGCTTGCGCCTGGCTGTTGGAAATGTTTAGTACTTGTAGTTCTATCTTTTTCTTATTCATACCTATTAAATCAACCTGATTCTCAATCAGTTTTTCTCTATTTTCTCCGGATTATGTTTATAGCGGAATACTATTCCAAATAACAGACCAATGACTAAGGCATATCCTGCAAAGATAAACCATACCGGTGTCCAGTCGCGGCTTACCAGTCCTCCACCTTCGGCATATACCGAGAAGGCATCTACCACGGCTCCGCTGGCATAGCCTCCGATGATGGCTCCCACACCGTTCGTCATCATAAAGAACAATCCTTGTGCGCTGGCGCGGATACTGGGATGTGCCTCCATTTCTGTAAACAGCGAGCCCGATACATTGAAAAAGTCAAATGCCATACCGTAGACAATCATTGAGAGAATGAGCATCCAGAGTCCGCTTCCCGGGTCTCCGAGGGCGAAGAGCCCGAAACGGAATACCCATGCAAACATACTAATTAACATAACACGCTTGATTCCGAAATGTTTTAGGAAGAAGGGGATGGCAAGGATAAACAACGTCTCACTCATTTGCGAGATGGAGAGCAGGATGACGGAGTGTTTCACACCGAACGAATCTGCATATTCCGGTATGGAAGCAAACGAACCCAGGAAAAGGTCACCATAGGTGTTTGTTATTTGAAGGGCGGCTCCCAGCAACATGGAGAATAGGAAGAAGATAGCCATCTTCTTGCGCTTGAACAGCACCAGTGCGTCCAGTCCGAAAGCGGAGAGCATCGTTTTTCCTTCGCTGCGCATGGGGGGGCAGGCAGGCAGGGTGAAGGCGTAAAGCCCCAGCATGGCTGCCGAGATGGCTGCCACATAGAGCTGTGCCGAACTTGCCTTGAACCCGGTAAGGTCCACAGCCCACATGGCACAGATAAAGCCTACCGTTCCCCATACACGGATGGGAGGGAAGTCTTTTATCAAATCCATCTTATATTTTTCCAATGCATTGTAGGATACGGTGTTGGCCAGAGATAGTGTAGGCATGTAAACAAGCATGTTGAGCAGCATGGCCCAGTACATGTGGTTGTATGTGGTGGCAGTTGAAGCATAAATCAGAGCACCGGCACCGATGAGGTGGAGTATGCCATAAAGGCGTTCGGCGTTTATCCATTTGTCGGCGATGATACCGGTCAGTCCGGGCATTATCAGTGAGGCTATACCCATGGTTGCAAAGATTGCTCCGATTTGTCCGCCTTCAAAATGTAACGTACCGCCCATGTAACCACCTAATGAAATCAGCCATGCTCCCCAAACGAAGAATTGCAGGAATTGCATGGCAGTGAGTCGGAATTTGATGCTCATAATATTAGCTTTTTATATTTTAAATTATGTAATAGATGCAAATGTACAATGAGACTAGGAGAAAAACAAGTTCTGTACGGCTTTTTCTTCAACGAAAGAGATTAATGAGGGATGGATTTTGGGAAGGAATGTATTATAAAAAAAGAAGGGTATCTATCCCAGACACCCAATCTTTATTAACCTTAAATCTAATACCATGAAAAACACAGTGCAAATATACACGGTTTATGTTATATAACATGCTGTTTTGGCGTATTTCTGCTTTTTATTAACTCTATTTAAGAAAAGCAGGCTAACAAAGCCTGCTTTTTCCTTTATTCTACATATAGAACCAGTCCTTTCAGGTATTCCCCTTCCGGATGATAGATGCTGACCGGGTGGTCGGCAGGTTGCGTCAGTTGGTGCAGGATGCGTACGCTGCGGCCGGACATGGCAGCGGCTGTGAACACGGCGGTGCGGAAGTTTTCTTTGCTGACGGCTTGCGAGCACGAGAAAGTGAAAAGAATACCTCCGGGCTTGATTTTTTCGAAAGCCTTGACATTGAGTTTGCGGTAGCCTTGCAGGGCATTGCGCAGAGCATCGCGGTGCTTGGCAAAAGCAGGAGGGTCAAGAACTATCAGGTCGTATTGGTCGCCCATGCGGTCAAGGTATTTGAAGGCATCTTCTGCATAGGCGGCATGGCGGGTGTCACCCGGGAAGTTCAGTTCGATGTTCTTGTTGGTCAAGTCGATGGCTTTGGCGGAGCTGTCCACGGAATGCACCAGTTTGGCGTCTCCACGCATAGCATATACGGAGAAGCCGCCGGTATAGCAGAACATATTCAGTACGCTGCGGCCTTTGGCATAACGTTCCAGTAGCGAACGGTTCTCGCGTTGGTCTACGAAGAAACCGGTCTTTTGGCCTTTCAGCCAGTCGATGTGGAACTTCAGGCCGTACTCCATGGCTACATTGTCCGTGCTACCGCCTTTCAAGAAACCATTCTCCGGATAGAGGTCGGCCTTGAAGGGAAGGGTCGTCTCCGATTTGTAATAGATATTGTCAATCTGGTTGCCCATCACTTCGGTAAGGGCATCGGCAATGGCCATGCGGTCGAGGTGCATGCCGGCAGAATGTGCCTGCATCACTGCGGTGCGGGCATAAATGTCGATAACAAGCCCCGGCAGGTTGTCTCCCTCCCCGTGCACCAGGCGATAGGTGTTGTTTGTCGGGTTTCCGGCTATGCCGATACTGCGGCGCATGTCGTATGCTATGCTGAGTTTGCGTTTCCAGAAGTCCGCATTGATTTCTTCGTCTTGGCGGAAGGTCAGTACGCGTACGGCGATACTGCCAATCTGAAAATGCCCTTTGGCTATGAATTCCTTTTTGGATGTATAGATTTCAACTACTTCCCCTTCTTCGGGTTCTCCGTCGAAATGTGCGATGGCGCCGGAAAACACCCACGGGTGAAAACGCTTTAATGACTCCTCTTTATTGGGTTTAAGGTATACTTTGTACATATATATAATGTGATTAATGTGGTAATGTGATAATGTGCATCACATTACCACATTATTATTGGCTTCTATCTCAAAATCTCCTGTCCGTTTCAGTTCTTGCAGCTTGTTGTAGATGTTGAGGCATGCCCAGGCATCGGTGGCGGCATACAGTTTCTGCGGTTCGGTCAAGGTTTCGGCTTCCCAGTTGGAAAGGCGCTGGCTTTTCGAAATCTTTTCCCCGAAGAGGATGGCGTATATCTTCTGCAGGCTTTTGTCCTGGATGCCGAAAGCGCGGACATATTCCTGCAATTCGATGCAGGCATGCTGTTCGAAGGGCGCGCGTTTGTGCAGCATCATGAAGTCGTCCCGCAAGGAAAGGCCTACTTTCGTTACACTCGGGTTTTCCAGCAATGTGATAACCGGCAGAGTCAGTCCCGTCAGGTTGAGGCGGAACAGAAAGCAATGTTCCTCTGAAGAAATCTGCAGCAGGGCTACCTTGTGTATCTGTCCTTTTGTGAATGACGGACGGGTTTCGCTGTCTATGCCCAGCAACGGGCAGGACTTCAGATAGGCAACTGCCTTCTCCGCTTCCCACGGTGTCTGTACGACATGTATCTGTCCCGGAAAGGCGGCTTTGGGCAGGTCTTTCACTGTTTCTTTATCTATTGTTCTTTTGATAACCATAATTTAATATTCAAAGTCTGTGGTTTCCTCCTCTTCATCCTCGCCTTGCGCATACTTCACCTCGTGCAGGGCACGCAGGGTGTTGACAAGCTTTTGTCCCCAATGGAGGCGGAAGTTTTCCTGGCAGATGGCAAGCGAATCGTTCATCGTCTCGTTGAAACCCAGCTGGAATACGAAGATAAAGTCCTTGATGTCCTGGTATATGTCGGCCAAGTCTTCGGAAATGTTCCTGGTGATGGGCTGGTCACTATACTTCATGTCAGATACGAATACGTCCAGGTAGTCGTCTTTCTCGGCCAGGATATTGGCGAGGTTCATGCGGAGTACCTCGTAGGTCTCTTCGGTGACGAATGTCTCCGGTGCCTCGTCTCCTATGGTTTCGCATTCGGGCAGCATGGAGGCCTTCAGGTAGAGCAACGGAAGTATTTTTAAGGAGGTATCGACGAACGCGGAACGTTTCACCCCTTCCGCTTGTTCCAGAAACTTGCAAAACTCGGCGGCTACGGTCACAAACTCTACGGCATTCCGGTCGAATATCACTTGACTTTCTTTTTTCATATCTTCTTGATTTGAAACGCAAAGATAGCGCAAACCGAAAGTAGAAGCAAATTAATTGGCAGGATTATTCTTTTTTCACTACATGATATTCTGTTCCTCTTGTCTTCCGGCGGCTGCTGATGCCCAGTTTGTGGAGTGCACGTCCGAACAGAGCCACTTTATTGATGGACAGTCGGTCTTTGGTCTTGGTTTGCAAGAAGGAGAGAATCTCCATAGGGGTCATCCAGTCTCCTTCCTCTTCATTTTCGGCGGGATGGAAGTGGCAGAGGAAGAGCTGTTCCAACGGTGTGGGCTGTTCAAACTCCCGGTTGGTCTGTTTCAAGATGGCTTCGTCGGAATCGTCCAGCCAGTAGCGTTCACCTTTGGCTATGGCATCCATGGCTTGTGCGTAGAGTTGCCGGTAGTTGATGGTGACATTGGTATGGATGGGGCCGGTGACTTCGATGCAGATGAAACGGCGGCTGCCGCTGGGGTCTGTCAGCAGGTCTTTCTGGTTGCTGGTGGCTATAAAGGAGGCGTAGCGTCTTATTTCCTGGATGGCGGTGCCGTAAGGCTTGCGCAGGTTTGCCACGGGTTTCTGCAGCAGATGCTTTAGAAAACCTTGCTGATTGACGCTGATTTGGTCGAATTCGTCGATGTTTATCAGGAAAAAGCGGCCGAGGCTCCGCTCTGCGTCCTGCTTGCTTTTGAAGTCGATACTGTCGGTATAGCCGAAGCGCAGTTCGGGTGGCAGCAGGATGCGGCAGAAGGTACTTTTACGATAGCCTTGGGCTCCGACCAGTAGGGGAGACGTGTTGTTTCCATGCTGACGGTCGATGTTTTGCCAGTGCGCCGTCATGCTGAGAAACCAGCGGTAGAAGAGTTCCCGCCAGTACGGATTGTTGCAGGGGACGAGGTCGGCCAATGCGCGGATACGGTCCTTGCCGTCCCAATGTCCGGTGCTGTTCAGATATTCTTCGATGGGGTTGTACAAGGGAATGGCGTCCGAGTTGAGGTAGCGTGCCACATCTCTGTCCCATACGCTGATTCCTTCTTTCAGGGCATTCTGTCCGATACTGCTTCTTACCCGCTGGTCGGCAGGGCGGAAGTGGAAGTGTATGGAGTCCCGTTGGCGGAATTCCAATTCTCCCAGCACGGTGTTCCAGCGGAACTCATAGCGTCTGTTCATGAATTCTTCCAGGCGGAAGGCGGTGATTTGGTCGCGGGTCATGCTGCTGCGGGTGCCGAAGCCTTTGCATTCGCGGTAGAGGTTGTGCAGGGTCATGCGCACCAGTTGTTCATCCGCTTCGCGGTAGTAGTGCATCATGACTTGACGTACTGCCTCTTCTTCGGGAATGCCGGCTTTGTAGCAATGCCCGGCAAGCAGGTAGAGCAGGGGGCGTAGGTCATCGCCCCGTTTCCAGTTTTCCAGCTCTTCGAAGGTACGGTTCAGGGCGGCTTCGAAGAGGATGGAGAAGGTTTGGGAGGCCGGATAGCCGGGGGCAATGCGCATCAGCGGGTTTGCTTCGGTCTGTTTCCGTTGGCCGAAGGTGGGCTCGTCGGGCACGGACAAAGGCTGTTCCAGACAGAAAGGGACGGCAGACGGATTGTAATAGGGACGGTCATCGAGCGTCATGCGGCAGCTTTGCTCCACGGCAGGTTCTTTCAGTGTGACGGGGTAGGGGAGCAGGGGCTGATAACAGTTTACGGCGAGCCGGTAGGCAGCGGTATGAAACAGCCTGATTTTTTCTTCCTGCCTGGGGCGCGAACCGTCGGGGGTGGCAAACAGTACCCATATTTTTACGCTTCGTCCGCTGCTTCCGCAAAAGGCGGCAAAAGTTTGTGGCAGCAGGGCCGCCTGGCGCTTTACTTGCTCCACTTCCACGGCATTGGCCAGGTGGTTGACTTCAATCTGTACCAGTCCGTTGTAGGTTTTCAGGTATCTTTCCCCCTCTTTGCTGCGGGCATATTCTGCGGCAGGGCAGATGCGTGGCAGTTTGTCTATGCAGGGGTAGTGTCCGTTGCTTCCGGTGATGTGGGGAATGAGGCTGCGCAAGGCGGATATGTGTCCGGCTTTGTTCTCGGTTTTCATCTTCTCCATCAAGGTGTCGCTGGGCCATGTGCTGAATGTCTCTTTGCCGGTTTCACGAGCGGTGCGTATAAGGGTAAGTTTCATGGGGTGCTTGCTGTATTAAAGTCCGCAAAGCTACTGAAAAATGACGGGACAGCCGAGGAAAAGTGGAATTATGATGAAACTTCTCATATTTATTCCGGCTGTACGTCGTAATCCGACTGGTTTTTCACGCCGACAATGTCTTGCTTCCTCACCTCGGTTGTTAATATGTGCTGCAACTGCTGTGAGGTCAGCGTCTCGGTGGGAGAGAACTCAGCCGACTTCATATAGCTTAAAATGGCATTGCGCAGCTGACCTCCTTCCGGAGTGTGGCGAATTGCTTCGAGGTTGCTCATACAAACCAATACCTTACCGTTGTCTACGGCAAATTCGAACAGCAAGCCTAACTTGTGGTTCCGTTCCACATTGTCTACTACTTGGATAAGCGGCTTGTATTCGTGGCGTGTAGCGTTCAGAATAAAGGGGCGGGCATGGCGTACGATGCTCCACCATTGCCAGTTGCTATGGCACTCGGTGGGGAACTGCCGGAACAAGGGATGTTTCTCGTCCATCAGCAAGGAGAGGGTGCCCGGCGAAACTTCGCGGCCGGCGTTTTCCGAAATGCTTTTGAACATGGCATAGTTCCAGTAGTCAGGAGTAAAAAGTCCACCTACACTCTGTTCTTCAATGGCTTTGTGGTCGGGTATAAGCAGTATCTTCCCTCCTTGGCTCAGTCTCTTTCGCGCCTCGTCATCCAAGGACTGACAGATGAAGATGTCCGCTTCGCTTTCCGGTGTCCGGTCGGGGTATACCCATAAGTTATAATAGTTATGATAATTCCCGGTGGTCAGTGTCAGTCGCAATTGGGCAGGCTTGTCTATTTCGGTAAGGGTGCTTTTCAACTCGCCCACCTGCATTACTTTTCCTTGCTCTACATGGGCGGGGACTTTGCCTTCGCGAACAAAAGTTACGCTGTCACTCAGGCTTTCCAGACGCCAGCATAATGCATCAGACCATGGTTGCTCTTCGTAATTTGTCAGGGCGAGTCCTATGTTCAGCTCTTCTTTGTTGCTGTAACAGTAGGTGTCCATAAGCGCCAGCGGTACCACCGGAGCACAAAAGCCGCGGAATGTTTCGGGAGTGACAATGCCTTTGCTGTCCATGAAAGCATCCAGAATGCCTACCAGTGCCGAGCCTTGTCCGGGAAAGTCTTGAAGGTCGAGCATCTGGAATCCGCCTAAACCGGCAGTGCGCAGGCCGTATTCAATATCAGCCTTGTAGCATTCGACGGCAAACCGGCCGGTGGCCTGATGGAATGCGTCAATCTGGTTCTGCAGTCCATTTTCATTGAGCCGGTCACGGAATATCTCCAAGTTATATGGATGCAATACGCCGGTGTATTTCTCCAACTCCTTGTAGTCGGGATAAATTTGGAACTGTCCGGTTTCGTGACTGATGACCGGTCGGGGAGATTTCGCTATGGCAGCAGTATAATCCGCACGGGTATTGGGACGGGTGTTGTTCAAGATACCTCCCTTTTCGGCATCGACAAAGGCAAACGAACTGCGTACGTGCGTTGTATAGCCTTCGCCTCCTCCTACCCGGCAGGTTGTCAGATAATCTTCACCGTCTATGGCACCTCCCCAACCCAGGAAGTTGTTGGAACCGAACGAATAGAGATGGCGGTTGTCATGTTTTCTGAATCCGTCCAGCCAATTGCGCATCAGGTCAACGTCGCCACCCAACTCGTTGCCCAGTCCCAACATGGTGAATGAGGGGTGATTGCCCATGTAGTCGAGGGTCATATAGGCTTCGTTCAGCAAGAAGTCATTCAGGCGATGGTTGTCCGGTGAAATGCTTCCCCATAAAGGCAACTCGGCCTGGAAATAGATACCCTCGATGTCGGCAGCGGCAAAAGCGGCGCGGGGCGGGGTGTAGGAATGGCAACGGTAGTAGTTGATGCCATAACTCTTGGCTGTCTGAAAAACTTTTCGCCAGGACTTTACATCCATCGGCGCATATCCGGTAAGTGGGAATACGCAAGCGTCGTGTTTGCCGCGCAAGAAGGTCTTGAAGCCGTTTATGGTGAACTGAGTACCTTCGGTGGCAAAGTCGCGCATACCGAAATCTGTTATTATATTGTCTTTACCCTCGTTTGTGGCAAGGGTCACGTTCAGTGCATAAAGTGTGGGGTGGAATTCGCTCCATGTCTGCATCCGGTTGCCCATGTCGAGCGTCAGTTCTATCTTATTTTCACCTTTGCTCAAGCCGACTTGTTTTTCCATGTCCGGTAACTGGTGTTCTTGTCGGGTGTTCCACGTCTTGGCAGAAAGGGTCACTACGCCCGATTGCTCCGAATCGCTGTATATGTTTACATGGATGCGGGCCTTTTTCTCCTTTACGGATGGGTAGACTTGTACCTGCTTGAGATAGGTGTGTGGGGTCGCTTCGATGTAGAAGTCGCCCAGAATGCCGTTCCAGTTGGTTTGTGTGCCGTCAGTCCAGGCATGCGAACTTTGGATTTCGGCTGGTACGGAGCTGGGGGAATTGTCAATGCGTATCTTTATATGATGGTTGCCGGATGCCAAGGCCGGCAGGCTATAGCAGTGAGGTGCATAGATATGTCCTAACGTGCCTATACTGTCTCCATCTATCCAGAGAGTGCTGGGTTTTGTACGCTCCATGAAAAGTATCAGGCGTTTCCCTTCCATCTGTACGGGAATTTCAACATCTTTTTCATATTCTACGATGCCGGAGTAGGGATAAGTCCGTGTCAACTGGGAGGTTACATTGGTGGGATGCCTGCCGTCTCCCAACTTGTTTTCATCCGTCGTACCGGGCAATGTGCAGTTCCCTAATGAACTGTTCCAATTTCCTGATAAATCGATTCGTTCTCTTATTGTCTGGAATTCTTTTTTGTCTGTACATGATGCCAGACATGCCAATAAGCATAATACAATGAGATTTCTCATAAACTACCTGTTTTTCATGGCCGGTGATTGATTGACCGGTTGCAAATATAGGGCATTGCTCCCGTCTCTCTGTATACAAAATGTTTCCAATTATGTGACGGGATGTTTTTTTATTGCTATCTTCATGCTTGATATTAGTGTTGTTGAGTGTTCGTCATTATAGATGAGGATTTTTATATCATGTAATTTGTTTCTGTCTTTATGAATAAAGAATTGAAAATCAGTGATAAATCACCTTTTGAGAAAATAAGGAAGTTTGATGGGCAAGGACGGTCATACTGGACTTCGAGGGAATTGTGCGCTGCTTTGGGGTATAGTACGTACCAGAAATTTTCCGTTCCATTGGCAAAAGCCATGAGGTCTGCCGAAGCGGATGGTATAAATGTGGATGAGCATTTTAACCTGATGGTTGAAATGGTTGGGGTAGGCTCTGGTGCGCGTAGGAGCGTGGAAAACTATCACCTTACGCGGGAGGCTTGCATCTTTATAGCGAGGCAGGTCTATGCTAAAAAGAAAGAAGTGCAGGCAGCCCTTGAATACTTTTCCAGTGTTAGCATTGATTTTGATGGGGCCGAATGTGATGTGAACTGTCAGGAGGTTGTCTCTGAGATGGAGAAAGATAAAATCAGAGAGAGGAACCGGGAGCATTGGAAAAGGTTAAATGACGAAGCTTCAGAGTTTTATAAAAAGAAGATGAGGCTGCTGGATGAAGTGGAGGATTTTAAAGCGGATGCTTCTTTTCATGGGAACAAGGCTCCACATCACATGATGTACAAGCTGGGGACATTGTACAGTAAGGATGGATGCAGAGGGTATGAATTTCTGATAGAATATGATGTGTATGAACCGGTTGTCGGCATTTATTATGGATGTAAGGGGCTGATTCTTGATGGGAATGATGAAGATGGGGAAAAAATGTTCAATGAAGAATGGAAAGATATTCGTTATTATGTTACTGCTGTTCTTGAAAATACATTTCCGGGGAAATCTTTCACTCATCGCTTTAAGCCTACAAATAATGCGAACAACCATACTTATTGGCCCTTTTGGATTACTCTTCATGAAGATGAGGATATTGTGGAGGTGGGTGCAAGGGCGGTTCGTCTTATAAGAAGTATATATGAGGGGTATCTTGAAAATGAAGATGTTGAGGCTCTGAGAAAACGTTCTGGCTCTCGGAAAGAGCCTCAGGAAGAGGATAAGATACGTTTCTCTGCTGATGTTAACTTTACAAAAAAAGCGTATCAGGAACTGCTTGAAGAGATAGGCCAAATGTCGAAAAAGGGAAAGGAGAAGACAAATAAAGAAATGTTTGAGAAACTACTGGAAAAGACCACTGAAAGTGGATATCTGAGAAAAGAAAAACACTATGAGGCAGCGTGGCGGATAGTACGAAATGCAGATGTGAAGGAGCGAGATTTGCAGCAGAAAACTAATAAACAATTTATCTACATGATTAGACTTCTTTTGGGGTATATGCAATTTTATTTGGGAACATTAGATACTTCTAAGTGTGATATAGAACATAATAGAGGAGTGGTGTCACCTCCTTACACGTCTATCAGCAAGATTTTGATGACTATGAACGGCGGATTTTTCGGGGAAACAATAAGAAAATTGTGTGATAGTAAGAAGGATGCTACATCTATAATAATAAATTCATGGAAAATATTGCAAACTCTATTAGACCTGCCAAAGGACGCTTGGAAAATCGTAAATGACACATTAGGCTTACCAGAGAAAAAATGGAAAACCTTTAAAGATAAATGTGGAAATGGATAAAGAGGTTGATTGTCTTTTTTGTAGACGTCTATTTCACAGCTGGTTCTTCCCCCATACTTTTGCAATCGTTAATGCTAACGGTTGCTTTTTGTTCTTATAGGCAGAGGGCGCCATAATATAAACTTTAAAAAAAAGATTATGGAAAATCAAGAATTTCCGAAAGGAGTCGGTTTCGCTCCGTTTTTGCGTTCATTCATGAGTAATTCTTCTATTTCTATTGATGAACTTGCAGTGGCTATGACAATGTCGAAGTACGCAATTACACGTTTGGCCGAGGGCAAGAGTTATCCTACTGACGTGTGCTACGCAGAATTCTGTATCATGTTCACCGTTGTATTAGGTAAAGATTTTGATGCTTACAAAAAGATGACTAGAAAAGACAAAGATGATTTGGTTGCCAAAATAATGGCAAGTGGAGGATCTGCTTGTACGGTGGCAGGAATGATAAGCTTGATTTCGGCTTCAGGTGTTGTTGCTGGGTTGTCGGCAGCAGGAATAACCTCCGGATTGGCTGCAATTGGCGGTATAATAGGAGGTGGTATGCTGGCAGGGATTGCAGTTGTTGCGGCTGCCCCATTGGTAGTAGGGGCCATATTGTATTCTCTTTGTAAACCCAAAGATAAAAAGGCCGATTTTTTGCTTGCGTACAGATATGATTTAGACCCCAAATATGAAATAAATCCTCAAGACAATGAAGATGAAGATATGGATTGAAGAAGCAATGAAGGAAATGGTAGAAGAGGTAGAAAAAAATGAACCGATGCCAAAACATTGGAAACGCAATGTGCTGCTGTTCTGCTTGTTGTCGGCCGTTTGTTTTCAGACGGGACTTTTGGTGTTGGCAAAAAACGGCATTGCTTCCGCTGATAGAAGTCCTCTTTTCATTGCAATTGGCATTGTCTGTTCTATGCTGGTGGGAGTTGTGCTGATTAAATGCTGCTTATATGCAAAAAGAATAATGAATAAAAGTAATAATTAAAAATAAGATAGTTATGGAATGTATTTTTTGTTTGAATGAGAATGCCTATTTCGATGGCGTGAATTATGTTTGTCCGGATTGTGGAAGAGAATGGCCATGTGATGAAATTGCGGATGACGATGATGATAACAACAAGTTGCGTTGCCCTGAGTGTGGCTCGCATTTGGTCTATCCTGATTCAAGTGGTATTAATGATTATGCTTGTGATGCTTGTGGGTGTAGATGGGATGGTGACGATGATGACTACGATGAAGATTATGACGATGATGATGAAGATTAATTATTGCAATTATGGAACTGGGCAAATAGCGCTATTATTACCGCATTATTACATGCTTCAATCTGAAAAAGATTAGCATTCCTTTGCCAAGCCCCCTGCTTTTCATTATATTTGTTGTAATAAAGTATTTTCCCTTTGAATATCAACAGATTGAATAAAACTCGCACGAGAACGGGCAACGGATAAGAAAAAGCTGGACTGTGTAGAACTGCCATATTTCTCATGCTTTCAAATAACTCTTTAATTCGATTACAAAGATAACATTTCTATTTTAAAGGACATAATAAATGACTTCAATCTTATCGGATAAGATTGAAAAAAAATAAATATTCAGTAGCCGAGTCCCCATAACCACAGGCAAAGGTAACTCGTGTTCTACTCGTCCAAGCAAGGCCAAGCCCTTCGGGTTCGTGGAAAAAATCATCCTCGCCCGAAGGGCTTGCGGTATTTTTTCCCGAAGCCTTGCATGTACGGAACACGACCTTTT
>OWIN01001034.1_pt1 | contig 12929 bp, 10 predicted proteins | sample 1732771 | NCBI WGS metagenome assembly OWIN01 (sample SAMN05065752, study PRJEB22554) | human gut metagenome | biome: ENVO:2100002; feature: ENVO:00000062; material: ENVO:00002003 | host: Homo sapiens | place: USA | reverse complement strand
TCTACACTCGACTAGTCGTCGGCAGCGTCAGATGTGTATAAGAGACAGTCATTACATTTGTGCCTTATAAATATGAATAATAATTAAAAATGATAGACATGATAAGACGATTGATTTATTGGGTTCTCCTACTTTTCGTTTGTATGGGCGCCCATGCCCAATTCCGGGTGACAGCCCATCAAGAGGGTTGGGACCGGATTCCTCCGCAAGCGCAAAAAGACGGCTTTTGGTTTCAACAATCCGTTTTAGCGAATATGGATGATGATGCCGCTATGGAAGAGGTCATGCTTTTCGGGCGGGATAATGGGCATTACCCTACTTTCGACCTGTTTAAGTTTTATTACGTGATCGTGGATAATTATACGAAAGAGATCCAATATATATCGGATGAGATCTATGTGACGGATAAATATGCGCTTACGGTGGAGGATCGCAATAATGACGGGATCTCCGAGTTATATATCGATTATTTTAAGGATGGGAAGTTTACGGTTGATGAGCGAGGATATAATTTGCGAACCACCCGTTGCTATGACCGTATCGAATGGAGCCCCGAGAGTAAAAACATTAAACCCCAACAACCATGAGAAAGTATATCTATTTTATAGCGCTTATCTGTTGCGCCTTATCAGCCTCAACCTCTTACGCCCAGAAAAAGGTGATAAAAACGATGATGATCGCCGGGCAAGATGGCAGTCATTATTGGCGAGGTGCTTGCGAGGCCATGAAGCAGATTTTAGAGAACAGTGGAATGTTTAAGGTGGATTTCGTCTTTACCCCGGATTTCGGAGGAGATATAAATACCTTTAAGCCCGATTTCGCTAAATATAACTTGGTTGTTGTTAATTACGGAGGTGAAGTCTGGCCCGAGCCTGTCCAAAAAGCTTTCGAGAACTATGTAGCGGATGGTGGTGGGGTCGTGATTATCCATTCCTCCGTGGTACCTATGGCCGGTTGGAAAGCGTACAACGAGATAATCGGCATGGGAGCTTGGGAGGGGCGAAACGAGAAAGACGGTCCTTACCTGTATTGGAAAGAGGGCAAATATGTATACGATTATACACCCGGTTATGCGGGTTATCATGGCTTGCAGCATGAGACGATCCTAGAGCATCGTGCGCCGGAGCACCCTATTTTGAAAGGTCTGCCTATAAGATGGAAACATTTCAAGGACGAGATTTATACCCGCTTGCGTGGTCCGGTACGGAATGTGGAGATATTGGCTACCGCTTATGAGCGTGGACGCCATGAACCGTTGATGTGGACGGTGAAGTGGGGGAAGGGGCGTGTCTTTGTCGATCTGTTGGGGCATTGCGGCAATGACCCGAATATGATTTACTCGATGGAGTGTACGGGTTTTCAGGTAACCTTACTAAGAGGGGCTGAATGGGCAGCCACCGGGGAAGTGACGCAAGAGGCCCCTCGGGATTTCCCATTGGAAGATACCTGTACGCTCCGTCCGGAATTCAAGGCTCCTTTCCATGCGACGAATTAAATGCCTTAATAAGATGGTGTCTTTCGACAGAATAATCAAATTGACAAATTGTAAAGTTAAGTCCCGGAGAATCGATTTTTCCGGGACAAAGTACGGCTCGCTCCTAAATACGCAAGAAAAAATCAGTAATCGTTTGTTAAATAGATAGATGTCAAAAAACAGCCTTTCATTCTAGCGAAATTAGTTCATCGTAATTCATATCTTATGGGTTGTTTGGGCTATCTCATAGGGTTACGATGGGGAAATGATAGGGTTATGATGCCTATTCATGACAGTTCATAACCCTATTCATGACTGCTTTCGATGCCCAACGTGACTATTGGCGTTGCCTAACACGACTAGTTGCGTAGGCTTTCATGACCTATCGTGTATAAAAAGCGGCCTTTTTGAGTAAAAAGCGCCATATATAGCTATCCTCTTTCCTCTACTTGGTAACCTCTCTCAAAAGGTAGTGTTACAAGATACGCTTTATATCTATTAAAAAGACAGGATTAGATCGTATCTTTGTCATTCGTTCATTAAAGTCATTGGTTATGTCAAATCAAGAATATATCAAGATCGAGGGAGCTTATGAGAATAACTTGAAACATATCTCTCTGGATATTCCGAAGAAGCAAATCACTATATTCACCGGGGTCTCGGGTTCCGGGAAATCGTCGTTGGTATTGGATACCATTGCCGCCAGTTCACGTCGGGAGTTGAATGAGACGTTCCCCAGTTTCGTGCAGCAATACCTGCCCAAATATGGCCGTCCGCATGTAGACCGGATCGGGAATCTGCCGGTCGCTATCGTGATAGACCAGCGGAAGCCCGCTCCCAACGCCCGTTCTACGGTGGGGACTTATACGGATATCTATTCATTGCTCCGTCTCTTGTTCTCACGGGTGGGCAAACCCTTTGTCGGATATTCGGATACATTCTCCTTTAATCATCCGCAAGGCCGTTGTACCCGTTGTGACGGATTGGGGGAGATTCGTGAGCTGGACGTGCATAAGCTGGTTGATTTTGATAAATGCCTGAACGATGAGGACGTGATCCATTACGTCACCTTCCAGCCCGGCCAATGGCGATGGATACGTTATGCTTGCAGCGGCCTTTTCGATCTGGATAAGAAGATCCGGGATTATACGCCGGAGGAGTTGCGCTTATTCCTTTATTCCCCGCAAATCCGTTTGAAGAATCCTCCTGCCGACTGGCCGAAGACGGCGAAATATGAGGGCTTGGTAACCCGTATGTATCGCAGCATCATCAATTCCGAGGAAGGGAAGATCCATCAAAAGGTCTTGGAACCGATGGTTACGATGGGAATCTGCCCGGATTGCGGTGGGACCCGCTTGAACGATAAGGTACTTTCTTGCCGGATCAACGGGAGAAATATAGCCGAAGTAACTCATATGGCGATCCCCGAGATAATCGCTTGGCTTCGGGAGATTGATGACCCGTTGGCGAAAGACATGAAGCAGGCGATCGGAGGCCGGTTATCCGCCTTATTGGAGATCGGTTTGGGGTATTTGACGCTGGATCGCTCCATGGAAACCCTTTCCGGCGGGGAGGCGCAACGCTGTAAGATCGCTAAATATATCAACTCATCTCTTTCCGATATGCTTTATGTGTTGGATGAGCCGAGCGTGGGCTTGCATAGCCACGATATCCATTTATTGAAAGCCTCGGTCCGAAAGTTGCGGGATCATGGGAATACGGTCTTGCTGGTGGAACATCATAAGGAAATGATACAGATCGCCGATCATATCGTGGATATGGGGCCGGGTTCGGGTATGGAGGGCGGCCGTATCTTGTACGAGGGAGATTATGCGGGCTTACTCCGTAGCGATACCTTGACCGGCCGTATGCTAGGAGAAAATACCCCTCTGAAGGAAAGCCTCCGGATCCCGTCCGGTTGGTTTACGGTAAAGCATGCCCGTCTTCATAACTTGAAGGACGTGACGGTAGATCTTCCTATGGGAGTACTGGCGGTGATCGCCGGTGTAGCCGGTTCAGGGAAAAGCTCGTTGATGGAATGCTTCCGCCGGGATTTCCCCGAGGAGGTGATTTATATCAGCCAAAAGAATATCGGGATCAGCTTGCGTTCCACTCCGGCCACTTATCTGGGAGTTGCGGATGATATTCGTAAACTTTTCGCTAAGGAAAGTAAGGCTGGGCTTAGTATGTTCACGTTTAACGGAAAAGGCGGTTGCCCGGTTTGTGGGGGAAAAGGCGTGATCGTGTCTGATATGGCTTTTATGGATTCGATCGAGACCGTTTGTGAGGCTTGTGGAGGATTGCGTTATTCCCCGGAAGCCTTGCGGTATACAGTGGATGGTCTTACGATCGCCGAGGTGATGGACTTGACAGTCCGCAAGGCTTCCCTTCGTTTTGCGGGAACGGTGATAGCGGAGAAACTCCGTCCGCTTATGCTGGTTGGTCTGGGGTATTTGCATTTGAACCAAGCCTTATCCACATTATCGGGAGGTGAGTTGCAACGGGTGAAACTGGCGTCTTATCTAGGAACCCAAAGCAAGGTCTTTGTCTTGGATGAGCCGACGGATGGCTTGCACGTGAAAGATATCAGGCATATTATCTCCTTATTCGATTCTATGGTAGATCAAGGCAATAGTGTCTTCTTGATCGAACATAATCTGGATGTCTTGAAAGCGGCGGACTATGTGATCGAGATAGGTCCTGGAGGCGGACTAATGGGGGGTGAGATCTTGTTTAGTGGTACTCCCAAGGAGTTACTATCCTGCGAGCGTTCCGTTACGAAAGACTATCTTGTTTGATGATTATGAATATTATAGGGAAAGAGACGCAGCACGCTGCGTCTCTATGTGAATATACGTCAAAAGTGAGGTCGCTTACTCATCATACGAGATATTCCCTAATTCCTTAATCTTCGAATCTCCGACTTGATGCGTGAATAACTCAATCAATTGAGCGGGCGTTAATGTCATCTGAGGCGAGAACTCGGAGGAATCCATATAACTTAATAAGCTACGGTATAATTGGCGGGCTTCCGGGTATTCTTGTTGGGTTTCCAAGTCTGTCATACAGATTAATAACTTGCCCGGGCCGACATTGAATTCTTGGATCATCCCTAATTTATGATTACGCTCCACGTTATCGATCACCTGTACGATTGGCCTGTAATTATCCGGAAGCTGGTCCAGTATCAACGGATGGCTATTCTTTATCATCGTGAACCATTGCCAGTTTGTATGGAAATCCGTCGGGAAATGAGCGAAAACCGGATGAGAGGGATTCATTAATAATCCGAGGGTACCCGGAGAGACCGGTTTCTTTACCCATTCGCAGATGGACTTAAACATCCGGTAATTCCAGTAATCTGTCTGGAATAATCCTTCTACCGTCACGTTCTTGTAAGTCTTGGCATCCGGGAACCACAATACTTTCGCCCCGTTCGCCAATAAGTTCTCGGCCTGTTTATCCCATTTCTTAATAACATTGATATCCGTAGGGATTTGCACGTTATTATGTTCCGGATAAATCCATAACGGATAATGATTGTGATAATCCGTGCCCTCGATCGCCAGCCGTAAAGTATAGGTCTCAGCCTCTTGAATGGCAGGTAAAGCGATATTTAATGGGCCTACCTCGGCCAACGTACCTTGATTGATTTGCAGCGGTATGTTGTTTTGGGCGATTACTTGATCTTGACTATTCGTCAAGGTCCAAGTTAGATGTTTCCCTTTTAAAGTGGTAGGTGTATAGTTCGCTACCTTGATGGAGCCTTTGAGCGCCTCATTCCCAGAGTAACAGAATTTAGGTAGGAGAGCCAGTAATATGACATCATCGCAAGACTCTTTCCATTCCTTGGCGGTTATCAAGCCCTTATTATCCATAAAAGCGTCCAAGATACCGACTAACGCCGTGCCCTGTCCCGGATAATCCTGTAAATCCAATAATTGGAAGCCGGCCATTCCCGGAGTACGGAACGCCATTTCCATCTCGGCCCGGTAAAGTTGCGCCATCCATTTACCGGAAGCCTTGAAGAAATCATCCGCTTGTCCGGCCATACAGGACTCGCCCAGTCGTTTGCGGAATATCTCCAGATTCCAAGGTTTTAGTGCCCCGGTATATTTCTTGATTTCCTCATAATTCGGATAACATTGGAATTGCCCGGTCTCATGTCCGATGATAGGCAATGAACATTGTTCGATAGCGGATTCGAAATTCATGACCGAGTTTGGATAGGTATGGTTGATATAACCGCCATCCTCCGCATCTGCGAAAGAGAAGGAACCCCGGGTATGGTTGCTGAATACGTTAGCGCCGGGGACTCGACAGGTCGTGAAGTAATCGTCACCCGCCGCAGGGCCGTTGAAGCCTAGATAGTCATTCGATCCAGATGCGTATAAATGCCGTCCGTCCTCACTACGGAAACGGGCGATCATGTCTACCATCGCTTCTTGATCCCCGGAAAGCTCGTTGCCGATCGCCATCATGACGAAAGAGGCGTGATTCCCGTAAGCCTCCTGTATTTGTAATCCTTCTTTGGTGAGGAAATGGATCAAAGTGGTATCGCCCTTTTCCATCTTTCCCCAGAAAGGTAGTTCCGGTTGGAGGTAAAAACCTTCGATATCGGCCGCCTCGAAACAAGCTTTAGGAGGACACCATGAATGGAAACGGCAATGATTGATACCGTATTCCTTGGCGATGCGGAAATAGCGTCTCCATGCTGCGGTATCCATCGGTACATGGCCTGTAAGCGGAAATACGCAAGCATCGTGTTTTCCACGAAGGAAGGTGGTCAATCCGTTGATGTTGAATTGTGTTCCTTCTGCTTTGAAATCTCTTAATCCGAAAGTAGTACTTTGGCTATCTTGGATATTCTCTCCTTGGATGTTCGCGGTCAAGCGATACAGGGTAGGGGAGAACTCGCTCCATTCCAAGGCGTCATCACCCATCGGTATTTGGAATATGATCTCGTCTTGTTGAACTACGATATTCTTATTGAATTTGATATGGTGCTCTAAGCCTGTGTTGAAAGCCTCCATCTCTATTTGAACGGCGGCTACGATCATTTGCTCGAATGGATTTGAAAGCTTTATTTTTACGTCCACCGTTTTTTGATCCGCATGTGGATATACTTGTATCCGGCGGATATGGAATTGTGGACGGGCTTCCAATTTCAGGTCTCCGATAATACCGTTCCAGTTTGTCTGCGTGGATTCCGTATAAGCGTGTGAATTGTCCAATAATTGGGGCGGAACGCTCAAACCGTTATCGACTAGAATAGTCAAGTGATGCTTCCCAGCCCGGAGATATGCGGACAGATCGTATTCTTGAGGGGTGGAAATATGGTCGGATGAACCGACATATATGCTATCTACCCATATTTGGGTCGGTTTTGTTCGCTCCAAGATTAACCAAATGCTCTTGCCTTCCCAATTCTCTGGAATCGTGATCTCTTTCTGATACCAAGCCTTACCTTGATAGCGGAAGGGCCTAGACAAATGAGTTGTCTCCTCCTTATCATTGTTAGGGTATCCTTTTTGGTTGGTGTCCGTGGTACCCGGTAATTGAACTTGCTCGGTGACATCTGTTGAATCCAATCGTAATTCCCAGCAACCGACAAGCGATAATTCCTCTCTACTCTCTTTGGGAGTTTGGCATGCGAATAGCATGAGCATAAGTGGAATACTCCAAAATCTCTTCATGGTAATGTTTTTACTCTAAATATGGTTTACTTAATTAATAGTGTACAAAGGTAGTATTTTTGGCCTTTTTATTAAGGAGAAGATATGAAAAAAGAAGAAGATTTTGTTATGGGCCTGTCCATCTACATGGCTTGTCTGCGTGAGAAAAAACGGTATTCCACGGCGAAGAGTTATCAAGATGCCTTGAACTCGTTCAAGTGCTTTTGCGGTATGGAGGCGATTCCTTATGCCTATATTAATAGGAACAGGCTTTTGTGCTATCAGTCATGGTTGTTGGACAAGGGCCGTTCGTTGAATACGGTGTCTACCTATATGCGTCGGATTCGTCACATTTATAACTTAGCCGTGGAGGCGAACGAGGCTCCCTTTGTACCCAACCTGTTCAAAGATGTCTTCACGGGCGTTGAAAGCAAGCGGAAGAAGGCGTTGCCGCGAGAGATGCTGGATCGTATATTTAACGCCCCATTGGAGGATCCGTCCTTGCGGCGTGTACAGTTGACCGTTCGGTTGATGTTCGCGTTCAGCGGGATAGCGTTTGTGGATCTCACGCATTTGAAATGGGAGAATATCCGGGATGGGATATTGCAGTATCACCGACAAAAGAGCGGGTCTCTCATACAGCTGGAGATTCCCTCCGGGGCGTTGCGGCTGTTGGATGAGTTGTCCGCTTGTACGGCAAAGGAATCCTTTTATTTATTTCCTTTTTTGAGTGGAAGGAGAACCGGTGAGGCGGCCTACAAAGAATATAACAGGACCCTGTCCCGCTTTAACCGTGACTTGAAGTTGTTGGCGAGATCGACAGGCGTTACGCTTCCGGTCACCTCATATACGATCCGTCATTCATTCGCCTCGTTCTTGAAGGAACAAGATGTATCGATCGAGGTTATCAGTGAGTTGTTGGGGCATAAGTCTATTAAGACAACACAGATCTATTTGAAGAGCTTCTCGTTGGAACGTTTGTCGACAGTGAACCGGAATTGTTTTGAGAGCGTGTGTAAACCGATACCCAAAGTGGGGTAAGAGGCTTGCTACTTGGGAAGTAGCGTATTCTTTCACGGCGCAAAAGTAATAAAAAATAACAAATAACAAGCAATCATAAGGCTTAGTTTGTTCATTAGTTTGTGCTCCGACCTTGATTCTCCTTAAATCTTCGTTCTTATTCCTAGTGCATAGACATGGCAATAGAGACGAAATGATCTCGTATTTCCTACATCATCACGTCCCTCCTAAAAATCGAACATACATTCTTGTAGAGACGGGGCGTGCCCCGTCTCATCCCCTCAAAATGGTATTCTAAATTACTGTCAGACGGTGGGAGACGGAGCACGCTCCGTCTCTACAACTGGGTAATAACCATTTTCCAACCTTTTAATCTACTTCCCAAGTAGCTTAATATTTCAAGCGATGGTGATTTTCAGAAAAGCCATTTTTAAAGACATAAAGTGTTGTTTATCAGGAGTAAATATGGTGCTCTTGGTAGGGCTTTGAATTGTCGTGAGGCTTGAGTGGAGATCCTGCTATAATCTTAGGAAAAGATAATCATAATGATGAATGTTTTGAGAGACGGTTGCTCGGAGAGGGGTACGGCGCGGGTTGGCAAGCGTCATGACCTGAAGACTGTACGCTGGTACGTGCTCACGCTTCCTACTACGGGTGTGGCACGACGCGACAGGATCAGCCCCGCTAAAAGCTTGGATGCCGAGCTTTCCCGGCGCAAGCGTCGTGGGGAGACGTTGTTCGAGTATTTCGCCCCCTCCTATGTGGAGGTGAGGAAGGTGGACGGAAAGATGGTCAACACGAAACGGCCCCTGCTGTTCAACTACGTGTTTGTCCGGTCCTCGGTTGAGGAGATCTTCCAGATGAAGCGCACGCTTCCCCTATACAATTTCCTTCCCCGGGTCTCTTCCGGAGGCATGACTCATTTCCCTTATCTGTCGGATGACGAGATGGGGAATTTACGTTGGGTGGCGGAATCTTATTCCAACGAGCTTCCGGTGTACGTACCGGACAGCGACCGCTTGCTGAAGGGAGACCGTGTGCGTATCACGTCCGGTTATTTTACCGGTATGGAGGCGGAGGTGGTGATCCAGCCGGGTGGCGGTCATAAAGATGTGATGGCTCGTATCCTCGATTGCATGTGGGTCCCCTTGTTGGAGGTGAAGCCGGGCGAGTATGAGCTGATCGAGCTGAACACAAAGGGTAAGCACGTCTATACCCATCTGGATAACGACCGTCTGCGGGAGGGTTTGCACGATGCCTTGGGACGTTACCATGCCTCCGGCAGCGTATCAGAGGAGGATACCCGCTTGGCCCGTGAGGTGTTGAGATCCTACGGTTCGCTCCGTGCGGAGACGGACGTGATGCGTTGCAAGATCTACTCATTGCTTCTTTCTGCCTACAAGTTGTTGGGCGATGAGGAGGAGTTCACACGTTTGCATGACACGATGCGTGGTATGCTTCCGGTGTTGAAAGCTCCGCAATCCCGTGCTTTGTTGCTTGTGACGCTCTACGGTTGCACGGACAGCGCCCTTTACCGGCAGATGGCGCATGAGGTGGTGGATCCTTGGCGAGGTGAGTCCTCGCCCAAGAAAAGCAAGTTATCCTTGATCCGCCGGTTGGACGATTACGACGGGTGGCTCAACCATGAAATAAGTTAACAGTAGACAAGTGACAGTTGACAGTTTAAATCATAAATCATAAATCAAAAAGAAATGTCTTCCCTTCCTTCCGGCGTTCGTTTGGTGCGGTTGCTGAACGAGCATTTAAATGATATCATGAACCGCGAGCGTGCGAACCAAAACTCGATTCACCTGTATTGCACGGGTCCTTACTGGGTGGCATTTGAGCGCTCGGCCTATCAGTTGCGCCATGTGTTCCCGGACAGCGAGATTACGCCAATGCGTTTGCTCGGCTACCCTTTTCCTGTGGTGATGGTGTCCGTTACGGATCGTTCGCTCCGCTCGTATGCCCGCAAGCACATCTTGCGAAGAGACGACATAGATTACAAATTATTAACAGCATCCCAACTCTCCCATGAGGACTACCAAGCGTGGCATGCCGGCGAGGTGAAGGGGTTGCCTTCATTAAGTGAGATCGTATGAGTGAGGTGCAAATTCTATTATTGTTATTACTGTCCGGATATCTGATCTCCGTGTCTTTGGGCATGGTGATCATCCCGAGGATCTTGGTGATCTCCCACAAGAAAAGACTGTATGATGTCCCGGATTCTCGAAAGGTACACACGACCCCAGTTCCCCGCTTGGGTGGCCTGTCGTTTTTTCCCGTGGTCTTGATGTCGTTTGCCTTGGTGATAGGCTTTCGCCTTTATCTGTGGCCCTCGGATCTGTCTAGCTTCTCGATCGAGATGCTCCATGAGTATCTTTTCTTGTTCGTGGGCATGACACTTCTTTATCTGGTGGGTGTCTGCGATGACTTGGTCGGGGTGGGTTACCGCTACAAGTTCATCGTACAAGTCGTGTCGGCCCTCCTGCTGGTGTTGTCCGGCAATTGGCTCGATACGCTGGGAGGCCTATTCGGGATCTATTCGGTCCCGGCCTTGCTGGGTGTGCCAGTCACGGTTTTCGCCGTGGTTTATGTGACAAACGCTATCAACCTGATTGACGGGATCGATGGTCTGGCCTCCGGTTTGTGCTGTATCGCTTTATCGGTCTTGAGCGTGTTCTTTTTCATTCAAGATCAATGTGTTTATGCCTTGCTCGCTATCTGTACGCTGGGAATCCTCATGCCTTTCTGGTGCTACAATGTCTTTGGCAATGCCAACTGCGGGCATAAGCTCTTCATGGGCGATGCTGGGAGTTTGACGTTGGGCTACGTGATCAGTTTCCTGATCATTCATTTATGTGTATCGAATAGTACCTCTACGGAGCGTTCGAATCCTTATTTGGTGATTGCCTTTTCCACGGTCTTGGTACCGTTGCTGGACGTGGTACGTGTGGTGCTGCGCCGCCTTCGTGAGCACAAGAACCCGTTCTTGCCGGACAAGAACCATTTCCATCATAAGTTGTTGCGCACGGGTATGCGGGTGCGGATGGTGATGGTGACGATCATTTGCGTGTCCGTTTTCTTTATCGCATTGAATATTGTATTGGATAATCATTTGAATGTCAATTGTATATTATTTTTAAACCTGTCTCTATGGACGGTTCTTCACTTGGTGATCGATTGGCTGATCGCCCGGAATCGGCAGAAGAGGGAATCGGCATTCGACAAGAGGTTCTAGACAAGGAAAGCCGGGAAGGGCAATTCCGTCCTTCCTATAAATCAAAATACCATGAAGAAAGTATTGAAAGGCTGGCTCATCGATAATGCGGTGACCACCGACAACAAGACGGACAAGATCTTGTTACTGGCCTCGGCCGGAAGTTTAACTTTGGATGATGTGTTGGAGGAGATGTACAAGCAAGACACCGGTCTACGCCCGGAGACGATGCGTCACTCTGTGACCCTCTACCATCGGATAGTAATGGACTTGATCTTAAACGGCTATAGCGTGAACACGGGTCTGTTCCGTGCCGTCCCCCAGTTGAAAGGCGTGGTTGAGGGCGGCGTTTGGAACAAGGAGAATAATTCCATCTACGTCTCTTTCACGCAAGACAAGGCTCTGCGCGAGGCGATCGCCAAGACCGTGGTGGAGATCCTCGGCGAGAAGTCTAACATCATGTACATCCTGGAGACCGAGGATCGTAAGACGGGCTTGAAAGACGGCAGCGCCACTGCGGGTCACAACTTCTTCGTCCGAGGGGCGATGTTGAAAGTGGTTGGCGACCACGAGTCGGTAGGTGTTACGCTGACCGACTCCAAAGGTGCCACCACGAAACTGACGGACGACCAGATCACCATCAACAACCCTTCTTCGCTCACGTTGCTCCTGCCGGCTGATTTGGCGGAAGGTGAGTACACGCTGACTGTGACGACGCAGTATGGTAGTGCGGGTCACATACTGAAAACGCCTCGTAGCGTAAGTACGCAAATTTGGGTGGGCGGAAAGCCTGCTGATGGCGGTGGCGATAGCGAGAGCCCGGATGAGATCTGACATATTTGGTAAATCGCTATTACCAGTACAGATAAATCACTATTACCTGTACTGGTAAACCACCTTTACATGATAAGGTAACAGGGATTTCTCGGTTGAGTATGCTTTGGAAATAGCTTGTACATTGGTGAGACCACGGTGTGATCTGATAATGGGTGTAGGAATTATGTGAATAAAGTTCCTAATAACATTACATTGGACACAGATAATGTTAAAATCAAAATTGATTGTTAATATGACTAGGTTTAGGGTACTGCAAAGAGCCTCCCCTAGAGTGTACGCCTTGTATTGAGTTTGCATAATATTTAAATGATTTATTAATAGAGAGATGAGAGAACGTATTGTTGCCTTCGACTATTTAAGGGCTCTTGCTATTACCGGTATATTGCTATGCCATTTTTGTCATAATTATAATTCAATTTCATTTTTAGGACATTATTTCGGAGGTGTCTTTGTAACATTGTTTATCGCAATGTCTGGTATGCTATTTGGTATTGTATGGAATAATAATAGCCGGATGGAATATGATATGTCTTTTCTGAAACAAAGATTTTTTAAACTTTCAGTTACATATTATCCATTTCTGATTTTAATGTTTGCATTCCTTTATTTTGTGGATGATTATCATTTCAATGTAAAAAATCTGTTCCTAATAAATACTGTCTCTTATACACATCTCCGAGCCCACGAGACACTGAGCGATCTC
>OWIN01001014.1_pt1 | contig 13163 bp, 8 predicted proteins | sample 1732771 | NCBI WGS metagenome assembly OWIN01 (sample SAMN05065752, study PRJEB22554) | human gut metagenome | biome: ENVO:2100002; feature: ENVO:00000062; material: ENVO:00002003 | host: Homo sapiens | place: USA | reverse complement strand
TGAAATAGTCTCGCAAGTGACTGATACTCAAAGTTAGGTTAGAAGTTTCCTAAACTTTAGATAGGGGTTCGATTCCCCTCGAGGCTACTACGAAGAATCTGTGAGAAGTTGTTTTGTTTTGCTTTCATATCGTATCTGGTTTTAAGTTTAACAATGGCTTCTTTTAAGATGAACGTCTTATAGCTTCTATTTGTTTTAATAATCAATAGAAAAAGCCTCTACCGAATGTTCGGAAGAGGCTTTTTCTATTTCTGGAATTTATTATTCTTCCGTAGTTACTGGTACGACTTTTTTGTTCTTCATCATGTTGTATGCAATCGGAGATGCAATGAACAGTGATGACAATGTACCGATAACAACACCCAAGATCATTGCGAATGCAAAGCTGCGGATTGAATCACCGCCAAGGATGAAGATACACAGCAATACGATCAATGTACTTAATGATGTATTGATAGTACGTGCAAGTGTAGTATTCAATGAATCATTGAACAACTGACGTTTGTCACGTTTCGGATACAGGCCGAAGAACTCACGTACACGGTCGAAGATTACCACCTTATCATTAATAGAGTAACCGATAGCCGTCAGGATAGCACCGATGAATGTCTGGTCGATTTCCAGTGAGAACGGAACGATACCCCACAACAATGAGTAAGCACCGATAATCATGATCGTATCACAAGTCAGAGCTACGATAGAACCGATACTGTAAGCGATGTTGCGGAAACGGATCAAGATATACAGACCGATAGCGATCAGAGCCAGAACAACTGACCATACGGCACCTGTCTTGATATCGTCTGCGATACTCGGACCCACTTTCTGTGAACTAACGATACTACCGCCTGTGTGATTGTCACGGTCGATGAAAGTAGCCAGTGTGATGTTCTGTGTCAGCAACGGCTTCAGTGTTTCGTATAAGTATGATTCGATCTCAGAGTCTACATTGTTACCTTCGTCTGCGATACGGTAGTTGGTACTGATACGTACTGTCTTCTTGTCTGTACCGATAGCGATCACATTTACATTTACATCTTCACCAAACTTGTCAGCGATCAGTTCACGAACTTGTTCCGGTTCTACCGGATTCTCGAATTGTACCTTGAAGTTACGTCCACCGGTGAAGTCAATACTTTGACTTAAACCACGCAATGCAAACGAACCGATACAAACAAGGATAATAGCGCTTACGATGATCAGTGATTTCTTATTGGTTCCCATGAAGTCGAAACGGGTATTTACCAGCAAGTTTCTGGAAATCTTGGAAGTAAATGTCAGGTTCAGCCACTTGTCTTTATTCATGAAGTGTTCGTAAACCAGACGAGTCATGAACACAGCAGTGAAGAAGGATACAAGGATACCGATAATCAATGTAGTGGCAAAACCACGGATAGGACCTGTACCGAAGTTGAACAAGATAATACCGGTGATGATAGACGTCAAGTTGGAGTCGAAGATAGCAGAGAAGGCGTTGGAGTAACCGTCAGCCAATGCTTTCTTTACACCCTTGCCTGCACGGAGTTCTTCTTTGGTACGTTCGTAAATCAATACGTTGGCATCTACAGCCATACCCAGTGCCAACACCATACCGGCAATACCGGACATCGTCAATGCTGCTTGGAAAGAGGAAAGGATCCCCAATGTGAAGAACAAGTTCAGCACCAAAGCACCATTGGCAACCATACCCGGAATGAATCCGTACATAGAGCACATGTAAACCATCAGCAGAATCAATGCTACGATGAATGACATGATACCGGCATTGATGGAAGCTTGTCCCAGTGAAGGACCAACGATGTCTTCTTGTACGATATGTGCGGGAGCCGGCATCTTACCTGATCTCAATACGTTTGCCAAGTCTTTTGCTTGTTCCGGAGTAAAGTGACCGGTAATCTGTGAGTTACCACCAGTGATTTCATTGTTTACGTTCGGTGCGGAGTAAACGTAACCGTCCAGCACGATAGCGATGCTCTTGCCGATATTCTGCTTGGTGAGCTGAGCCCAACGGCGTGCACCGTCAGTGTTCATGGACATACTTACGGCAGGTTTACCGTAATGGTCGTATTCGTCTTTGGCGCTAACCACTACATCACCTTCCAGAGGCGCCTTGCCGTTACGTTCTGTAGAACGGATGGCATAAAGTTCGAAAGTCTGAGCTTTCGGATCATATTCATAAGGAGATACTCCCCATTTCAGACGCAAGTCTTTCGGCATTTCGGCCTGAACTTCCGGCATGGAAAGGTATCTGTTGATTTCAGCTGTATCCTTGTAGTTGGCATAGGCTACAACAGGACCTTGTCCGCTGGGGTTGACTTGCAAGATTGCGAACAGCGGGTGTTCTTTCTTTATTTGTGCAAGGTCAGCGGTTTGTGTCTTGTTTTCACCCTTTAAAGCAGCGGCAAGACTGTCGGCTGTGCTGGTAGCTTGGGCTACGGCAGGAGCTTCGGTAGCTGCGCTGTCTGCCTCTTCTGCCGGAGTTTCGCTTGCAACGATGGCACGCAACTTGGTGTCGGCAGCTTGCAGATAGGGAGTAACGTCTTTTGCTGTGTATGTTTCCCAGAATTCCAGATTGGCAGAACCTTGTAATAATTTTCTTACACGTTCAGGCTCTTTGATACCCGGAAGTTCTACCATGATACGGCCCATTTTGTCTTCCAGACTCTGGATATTGGGCTGAACTACACCGAAACGGTCGATACGGGTACGAAGTACATTGTAGGAGTTGTCAACAGCTGCCTTTACTTCTTCGCGCAATACTTTCTCAACTTCCGCGTCGGTAGATTTCTGAGTTACCTTGTCTTTTAATTGTTGGGTTGCGAACAGCTGTGACAGCGGAGCACCCGGAGCAAGCTTGTGATACTCTCTGACGAATAGGGTGATCACGTCATCCTGGCTTGTGGTAGCTTGCTTGGCGGCAGTGGCCAATGCTTGGTTGAATGCTTCGTCAGTCTTGTTGTCAGCCAATACTTTGATGACATCGGGTACGGAAACTTCAAGGATGACGTTCATACCACCCTTCAAGTCCAAACCTAAACTGATTTCCATCTCACGACATTGTTTCAGCGTCCAATTGCCGAAATACACTTTCTCATTAGCCAGAGAATCGAGGTAGTCCTGCTCTACTTTCACATCGCCTTTTGCAAACTCTTTGGCCTTACTTGTGTAATGGCGAGTTACAAAAGAGAAGGAGAGATAGAACACACACACCAGTGTGAGCAATATCGCAAAAACCCTTACAAATCCTTTGTTTTGCATGTTACTTTTAGTTTATTATGATTACTTTTTAATTAAATTCTGTTGCATACAAGGCTGCAAATATAGCTTTTTTTTCACAAATCTTACTTCATACCGCGATTTTTTAACATCGGGTCTAATTGAGGCTCAGTTCCTCTGAAGTTTTTATAGAGAGTCATCGGGTCTTCGCTGTCTCCTTTTTCCAGAACATTCTGGCGGAAGAGGTCGGCTGTCTGCTTGTCGAAGATACCGTGTTCCTTGAAAGCTTCGAAGGCATCGTTGTCCAGAACATTGGCCCAGAGATAGCTGTAGTAGCCTGCAGCATAACCGCCGATGATGTGGTTGAAGTATGTGGTACGGTAGCGGGGAGCTATTTCCGGAATCAGCCCCAGTTGGTCCATCGCTTCTTTTTCGTATGCAACGACATCAAGACCTTCGGTATCAGTCAGGTTATGCAGGTTCATGTCGAGGATGGCGGCGGCCAGCAACTCGGTAGTCATGAAACCCTGGTTGAACGTTTTCTGGTTCAGTATCTTTTCAATCAGGCTGTCGGGAATGACCTCGCCGGTCTTGTAATGCTTGGCATACATTTTCAACACTTCGGGTTCGGTAGCCCAATGCTCGTTGATTTGAGAGGGGAGTTCCACGAAGTCGCGTACGACATTGGTGCCTGAAGTACCTTTATACTGGCATTGGGTCAATAATCCGTGCAGGGCATGGCCGAATTCATGGAACAAAGTTTCCACTTCGTCGATAGTCAGCAGGGAAGGAGTGTCGCCTACGGGCTTGGTGAAGCTGCATACGTTGCATACCAATGGACGTATGCTGCCTTGTTGTTCGCGGTAATTGCTCATCCAAGCACCACCGCTTTTGCCGGGACGGGGGAAGTAATCTACATAGAAGATTCCTACTTGTGAGCCGTCTGCGGCTTTCACTTCAAACACTTCTACATCGGGATGATAGACGGGGATACCTTCGAGCTTTGTCAGCGTGATGCCATAGAGCTTATTGGCAACGGCAAAGGCGCCTTCACGTACGTTTTCCAGTTTGAAGTAGGGCTTAATCTCTTCTTCTTCGAGGTTATATTTCTCCTTACGGAGTTTTTCGGTGTAGTACCACCAATCCCATGCTTCCAGTTTCTCTCCTTTGCCTTCCTTGTCCATCAGCTTTTGCAGTTCGGCTGCTTCGGCTTTTGCTTTGGGGAGTGCATAACTCCACAAGTTGTTGAGGAAGTCCATCACGGCGGTGGAATTCTTTGCCATTGTATTGTCCAATACAAAGTTGGAGTAACAGTCGAAACCCAGCAGTTGCGCCTTTTCAAGTCTCAGGCGTACGATGTCGGCAATGATTTTCTTGTTGTCGTTCTTGTCATTGTTATTGCCGCAATTGATGTAGGCCTTGTACATCTGTTCGCGTAGCGGCCGGTTGGCGGAGTATTGGAGGAAAGGCAGGCGGCTTGCATTATGGAGGGTAAACAGCCATTTGCCTTCCTGTCCGGTGGCACGGGCTTCAGCCATGGCGCTTTCGCGGAACCATTGGGGAAGTCCGGCGAGGTCCTCCTCTTTTCCTACATAAAGCTTGAAGTCGTTGTTTTCGTTCAGGATGTTGTTGCTGAACGTGATTCCGAGTGTGGAAAGCTGCTTGTTGATTTCACGCAGACGGGCTTGTTTGTCGGCCGGAAGATTGGCGCCGGAACGGATAAATTTCTTATGGGTTTTTTCCAGCAGCCTTTGTTGTTCGCGGGTCAGGCCGAGAGCATCTTTCTGGCTGTAGACAGCATCCACTTTCTTGAAAAGCTCCTGGTTGAGGGAGATGTTGTCTTCGTGTTCGGCCAATGTCGGAGCCAGTTTCATGGAAAGGGCTGTCAGTTCATCGGTAGTTTCGGCCTCCGTCAGGTTGAAAAATACACCGCCTACACGGTCCAGGGTGGGAGAGCTGTTGTCGAGGGCAACAATGACATTTTCGAAAGTAGGGGCTTCCGTATTGTCAATGATGGCTTGGATATTGGCGTTCTGCTCTTCTATACCTTTCTGGAATGCGGGTTCATAGTGCTCCAACTTGATTTTATCGAATGGAGGCACGCCATTGGGTGTTTGAAACTCAGTAAGGAACGGATTGCTTTCCGTCTGGGTGGCACAGGAGTACATCATACAACTTGCTGCTAAAATTAGAATACATTTTTTGAACATTGTTTTCTAAGTATTAAATGTTTAAGTATTAATTTTCAATATCTCTTAGTGATATAGCACCATATCGGATAGTGGTCTGACTCTTTGATGGAGCGGTCTACTGTACAATTGTAGGCTCTCAGGTTCTTGCTTGTCAGTATGTTGTCTATCCGGAAATAGAATCTGTTCTGGTTGTAGGAGATGCCCAGCCCCCGTCCTGATTGGGTGAATGCGTCGTCCAAATCCTGGGCGATGGTGCGGTGGGTATAGGAGATGGGGGTATCGTTGAAATCGCCGCATACAATAATGTAAGGATGCGGTGAAGCGGTTATTTCATGTGCAATAGTGTCAGCCTGCGGGGCACGGATGGCCGATGCTTCTGCCAGCTTGCGTATGAGCAGGCGTGCGCCGCTTTTCACTTTTTCCTTTTCGGGAGATTTCAGCATGTCTTCGTACACGACTTTATCGGCTTTGGTCAGCTTGTTGGACTCCAGATGATTGTTGATGAGGGTAACCGTGTCTTCCCCAATCTTGATTTCATAGAGTACCGAACCGTTGTATTCGCTGGGATAATCCAATATGCGTGACGAGAGAATCGGAAATTTAGAGTAACATGCTATCTTGTTGGTATGTCCCTTTCCGCTACCCACTGTGTTGATGCGGTGGTATGGATATGCCTTGAGTTCCCGCTCTACGTCTTTTTGCGAAAGATGCTTTGAGGATTGTACTGTGGAATATTCCTGCAGACAGAGGATATCGGCGCCACTTTCCTTCAAATAGGTCAATATCGGGTTTTTGCCATCTTGTTTGGCGGCACCGTCAAATCCCATAATGTTGTAGGAGAGCAGTTTGATACTTGTTTCCGGTAAGTGGTCTGTATGGAAGTTGATGGGCAGATAGGTGCGTATCTGCGAATAGCAGAGCAACATCCCTATTAGGGGCAGCAAAGCCGACCTATAGCGCTGGATGACCAGCCAAAAAATGAGGAAGCCGGCATTTATCATCAGGAACACGGGAAATGTCAGCCCCAGGCACGATTGCACCGGATGTGTGACCGGCTGGATGTGCGGACTATAGGCGGTGAACAGTAATAGGCCCGTAAATAAGGCATTGACCGCTAAAATCAGGAGAGCGACAAAATTACCGAGATGCTTCATTATAATAGTTGAAAATTGAAAGGTGAAAACTGAAAATAAGAGTGGCGGTTATATTCTCATTTTTCATTTTCCGTTTTCCATTTTCCATTGGTTTAACGTTTACTCGCGTCGAACAAGCTTTTCTTTTCCTCTGTAGTAAGGCTTTCGTATCCCGATTTCTTTAATTTGTCGAGAATGCGGTCTATCTCGTCGGATTGGGCTTTTTTCCGTGCGTTGTAATCATAATCTTTTTGTTTGCCAGTACCGTAGTGTACTTTCATTTTCGGCTTTCTGGGTTTGAAGTTGACGATGGAAACTAAGGTATCCAGACATTTGTTTATCCATGAGGTCAGGTCACTACCTTTGCTGAGGCTGGCGGCAAACCATACCCCTGCCAGCGCACCTCCTAAATGTGCGATGTGTCCACCGGCATTGCTGGAGGTGATGAACAGTAAATCGGTGCCTATAACGATGAGTGCCAGGTATTTCAGCCGGATGGTTCCGAACAGCAGTAGCCGTATCGGATAGTTGGGCTCGCGATAGGCGGTGGCGGCTACAATGGCAAGTACAGAGGCAGAAGCACCCAGCATGAAAGAATAGTCTGTCATGGGACGGAAATACGGGAAAATGTTATAGGCGGCCATATAGAGCAGACCGCCGCAAATTCCTCCCAGAATGTATACACCCCGGAGATGCTTTGCAGAGAAGAAACTCAGGAACAGTGCACCGAACCAGTAAAGCCACAGCATATTGAAAAGAATGTGCATGAATCCTGCATGCATGAACATATATGTCAGTAGTGACCATGGTTGCAGGATGAAGCGTATGACTGATGCCGGCAGTTCCAACCATTCGAATACGCCTGCTATGCTCCGGTTGAACAACTGGAACATGACTTCGGTTAGCGTAGTAAGTATGAATACCGCTACATTGATGTAAATCAGTTGGATATAAATGTTCCCCCTACGGAAGGTTTCTTTCAAATCAGTTATAATAGTAGCCATTTCCTCTGTTCTTTTTTCTCCAGTACATAATCAGGATAAAGCCGAATACCATACCACCCAGATGTGCGAAGTGAGCCACATTGTCTCCTGCACTGTTTGCAAATCCGGCATAAAGTTCAATCAAGGCATATCCGATAACAAAATATTTGGCCTTGATGGGAACCGGTAACGGGAAGATGAACATTTGCTGGTTGGGGAACAACATGCCGAATGCCAGCAGAATGGCGTATACTGCTCCCGAAGCTCCCACGGTAGTCATCATATTGAGATATTCCTCCATCGGGATGATGGCCATGCCAGTATTTACGCTGTCATAGGCGGAAAGTACTGTCTCATAATGAATATACTGTACCACCTCCTGGATAATTCCGGCTCCTATACCGCACACCAGATAGTAGAACAGAAATCGTTTTGGCCCCCATACCTGCTCTAAAATACGTCCGAACATCCATACAGCAAACATGTTGAAAAATATGTGCGCGAATCCGGCGTGCATGAACATATATGTTATCAATTGTGCTGCATTGAAATCTTCGGCAAGAAAAAAATGCAATCCCAGATATTGGGCGAGGTCGATGCCGTAGCTTTGGGCGACGATGGTACCCAGAAACATCAGCACATTAATGATTAAAAGGTTTTTGGTTACAGTAGGTATAGTATTCATAATCTGTTGTTTCAATTCATTTTACAGTTCAAAAACAGTTGCCTGTTTTTGCTTTCTCCGGCAAAAATACGAATAAATTCTGTTCTATAACAGAAAAAGCAGATTCTATTCCTTCTTTTTCGTTGTTTTCCAATATTTTTTTAATGTTTTTATTTGATATTCAGAAATATTGCTCTATTTTTGTGGAGGTTTGTGATGAAAAGTAAAAATATCTTTTGTGTAACATATTAATTAATTTTAAGCATTATGAATAAGGCGGAACTTATTAGCGCTATGGCAGCGGAGTCTGGTTTGTCAAAGACTGATTCAAAGAAAGCATTGGATGCATTTATCGCATCAGTCACTAAGGCAATGAAGGCCGGTGATAAAGTATCATTGGTTGGTTTTGGAACTTTCAGTGTGGTGGAAAGAGGAGCGCGTATGGGTATCAACCCCTCTACTAAAAAGCCTATCGAGATTGCTGCAAAGAAAGTTGTTAAATTCAAACCAGGTACGGAATTGACAGCTGAATAAGAACAGTATACTCAACATACAAAGAGGGGACGTTTTACAAAGAGCGTCCCCTCTTTGTATGTTGAATATCTTGTGAGGCCATAAAAACAAGCCTGCTTGTTTTGTACTGATTTCGGTTTACGCTATCTTTGCACGCAGGAAAATACATTTGAATCATGAATATAGAACAGAAACTGGTATCGTCCGTCATCGGCGGACTGAAAGCGCTTTACGGACAGGATGTTCCTGCCGCACAAGTGCAGTTGCAGAAAACCAAGAAAGAATTTGAGGGACACCTCACGCTGGTTGTATTCCCTTTCCTCCGTATGTCCAAGAAAGGACCGGAGCAGACGGCCCAGGAAATTGGTGAATACTTGCAGGCAAACGAGCCTTCGGTTGCAGCATTTAATGTCATCAAGGGCTTCCTGAACCTGACCATTGCCTCCTCTGCGTGGATAGAATTGTTGAATGGCATTCATGCGGACAAGCAGTACGGTATCGTGGCTGCTACTGACAACTCTCCATTGGTGATGATTGAGTATTCTTCTCCCAACACCAACAAACCGCTTCATTTGGGCCATGTACGCAATAATCTTTTGGGAAATGCGCTGGCTAATATAGTGGCTGCCAACGGTAATAAGGTAGTAAAGACAAATATTGTCAATGACCGTGGAATTCATATCTGCAAGTCCATGTTGGCATGGCAGAAGTACGGGAATGGTGAAACTCCCGAATCATCCGGCAAGAAGGGAGACCACTTGATTGGCGATTACTATGTTTCCTTCGACAAGCATTATAAAGCGGAAGTGAAAGAACTGATGGCCAAGTTCCAAAGCGAAGGCATGAATGAGGAAGAAGCCAAAGCCAAGGCGGAAGCTGAATCTCCTTTGATGAAGGAGGCTCGTGAAATGCTGGTAAAGTGGGAGGCCAATGACCCGGAAGTACGTGCGCTCTGGAAGAAGATGAACGACTGGGTGTATGCAGGTTTTGACGAGACTTACCGTATGATGGGTGTAACTTTTGATAAGATATATTACGAATCAAACACGTACCTCGAAGGTAAGGAGAAGGTAATGGAGGGCCTGGAGAAAGGCTTCTTCTACCGGAAAGAAGATGGCTCTGTATGGGCAGACCTCACGGGTGAGGGGTTGGACCACAAGCTGCTGTTGCGTGCGGACGGTACATCCGTCTACATGACGCAGGATATAGGTACTGCCAAACTCCGCTTTGCAGATTATCCCATCGACAAGATGATTTATGTGGTAGGCAACGAACAGAATTACCATTTCCAGGTATTGTCCATCCTGCTCGACAAACTGGGCTTCGAATGGGGTAAAGGGTTGGTGCACTTCTCTTACGGTATGGTGGAACTTCCCGAGGGTAAGATGAAGAGCCGCGAAGGTACCGTGGTTGATGCTGACGACCTGATGGCGGAGATGATTGATACAGCCAAAGAAACCAGCAATGAACTGGGTAAACTGGATGGTCTGACAAAGGAAGAGGCGGACAATATCGCCCGTATCGTTGGTCTGGGTGCCTTAAAGTACTTCATCCTGAAAGTGGATGCCCGCAAGAACATGACATTCAATCCAAAAGAGTCCATCGACTTTAATGGTAATACGGGACCGTTCATCCAATATACTTATGCACGTATCCAGTCTGTTCTCCGCAAGGCAAAAGAGGCCGGTCTCGAAATCCCTGCCCAGTTGCCCGTCGGCATTGAACTGAGCGAGAAGGAAGAGGGGCTGATACAGATGGTTGCCGACTTTGCCGCTATTGTGAAGCAGGCAGGTGAGGATTACAGCCCGTCCATCATTGCAAACTATACGTATGACCTTGTGAAGGAATATAACCAGTTCTACCATGACTTCAGCATTTTGCGTGAGGAGAACGAAGCAGTGAAGATATTCCGCCTTGCATTGTCCGAAAATGTAGCCAAGGTGGTACGCTTAGGTATGGGCTTACTGGGAATTGAGGTACCTGACAGAATGTAACTTTACGCAAGTTTCTTATAAATGAAAGCGGAGCGTAGCCGGATTGATTCTCGGCTATGCTCCGTTTTTCTGTTTTATGTTCTATTGTTGGCTTTGCAACATGTCCTTTATTTCTTATACCAATTTTTGTGGGTGCTTCCGTCCGATTTGACCCATTCGATGAAGTCGGGATATGTGTTGTATATCTTTACGCCCTCTGCAGGTATATTGAAATCTACGATGTTGGGGAGGTTGATTCCGAAGGGCATCAGTTGTATTTCCTCTTTATAGCGTGCAATATAATAGATTCCTGCTGAGGTGTTCGACACATCGTCCTGGGTATTGAAGAGCTCCATATCGGCTTTGTTGGTGGGCGGATAATTCACTAAGTGTACCTCTCTGTTTCTGTCGTTGACAAAAATGAACGGGTTGTAGGGAGGATTCACAGAGTTGTCTTTGGAAGAGATGTCTATCACTTCAGTGGTGACAGTGATTTTTTGTCCCAGCACTTTCTTGATATCGTTAAAAAGAGTGATGGTGGGGTGTGACTGTCCCGTTTCCATTTCCCAGCTGTCTGAACCGGTGACATTGATGCTCCTTACTTTGGATGGGTCGATATTGGAAAGTTGGTAACCGAATCCGCAAACGTAGCTCCCTCCATTGTGGATAGGGGTAAACTCATCCATAATCTTATATATCTTATCGTCCAGAGCACTTTTGTAGATGGTGGATTGGTATTCGACCACTACATCGTTCATGTCATAATCTCCTTCAGAGGGCCATTGGTCCTCATAGGTCAGTGTACCATAAACAGTATATTCCAGGTTGCTGGGCGGATCTACCGGAGGCAGTTCTGGTCCTTCAGGGTCAATGGCATTGGCTTCTGCTATCTTGACATAGAATGTGGCGTCACAGTAGTCGTAGTCTGTATTGTCTTCGAATCCGATGGCTACAATCTGGTTTGTTCCTCCATCGCGCAGGGCTACCACGCGTTGTGCATTGTCACTGTTCATAGAACTGTAAGAAAAGCGGGTGTGACCGGTCTTCTTGATGTTTCCGTTGTTAAAGCCCATTCCTTCCAGACACCAGCCTAGAGTAACGCCGGCAGGGAATTTATCTTCGAACTGCTGTGTACTTTTATTCCAATATTTCAGTTTCATTTCATGGCCGCAGAGTAGTCTGCCCGTTCCGCTTGACTTGCTGATGGGGGACGCATTAGGGAATGCAAGGATTTTCTGGACCGTGCTTTCAGTAGGGACTTCGTTGGTCGGATAGGTGAAATATCCGATGGTATTGTTCCATCCGGCACCACTGCTAATGAATACAAGACTCACTTCCGTCGCTTTGGTGATTTTGATTTCGGATGTTGTGTTATTGTTGAGCCATTCCGGATGCATGACTTTTATTCCTTCTTTGGCCACCTTGGTATATGTTTTTTTGATGCTGTACAGAATTTCAGCCGGTGGCATACTCAAGATACTTTCTATATTGACTGGAAGACCATAAACATCCCAATCCGTACCCGGAATGAGTTTCCAATCGTCAGGATAGCTGTAGCCGCCTGCTGTCGTTGCCCTTGTCTTGGTTTGCAAGGATGCTATATATTCCGCCTGGTCAAAATTGATTTCTTCATTGGACACTGCTAACTTGACCGGAGAAACGGCACCGGGATAGTCACTGTAAATCCATATTTCCGTAATGTCGGAGGGGATGGTGATTTTCCCTGAGTACTGCCCTTTTTTGTCTGTGGAGGCTGCATAGATGGGGGAGAGCTTCTCATCTTTTATCCAAGAGTTGTTCTCTTCCTTCATGGGATTCTGATTGTAGAGCTCGAAAATAATGTAATAGTCGTTGGTGAAACCATAGTCGACGTTCAGTTTTACTTCTTTCGTCAGACTGAAATCGAATACCTCTGTGGGATTCAACGGTGTATTCTTATCTCCTTGATACACGTCTTTTTCCATACAACTGCTGAACAGAGATATTGCCAGTAACAGAATGGAAGTTCTTTTGGTAAAGAAAATTTTATTCATACCTTTCATTTTTTGTTTGTTTGCTTGCTGTAATTGCCTTTAGCACAAATATATATATTTATTTGATATAGAAAGAAAACTTTCACTTGTTTCGACCGTCTTGGAGCTCTTTTATGAGAATAACGGTAAAAGCAACCTTAAATTGGAAGGGAAAGATGAAAGAAAAAAGAAAATCCTCCTTTGCCGGATATTTTGTCCGGCAAAGGAGGATTTTGTATCATGTACTTTCATTTTACTTTTTCTTGGCTGTTGAAGTGGCCTTGGTTGTCGCTGCCTTCGTCGCCTTACTGGTTTTCGTTGTTGACTTGGCTGTGGGCTTGGTTACCTTTGCAGTCCGTTTCGACTTGCCCGTCTCCTTGTCGCTTTGCAGTTTCACAATCTCCAGACAAGCCTGAAGGCTTAGGTCTTGAGGGATGATGTCTTTAGGAATCTTGTAGTTGCTGCCTTTATAAGCGA
>OWIN01001006.1_pt1 | contig 13229 bp, 9 predicted proteins | sample 1732771 | NCBI WGS metagenome assembly OWIN01 (sample SAMN05065752, study PRJEB22554) | human gut metagenome | biome: ENVO:2100002; feature: ENVO:00000062; material: ENVO:00002003 | host: Homo sapiens | place: USA | reverse complement strand
GTCGGCAGCGTCAGATGTGTATAAGAGACAGCATTAAAAAGTTGGGCCTGCGAAGCACCGATCGACACTTGAGCCACATACACGTAGCCATACGTCATCGCAATCGCACCCAGATCCTTCTTGCGGATGCGCTTACCTGCCGACGCGAATTTGGCGACGGCACCCACCGGAGTCGCCTTGGACGACTGACCGCCCGTGTTGGAATAAACCTCCGTATCGAGCACCAGAACATTCACATCCAGCCCCGAAGCCAGCACGTGATCCAAACCGCCGAAACCGATGTCGTAAGCCCAACCGTCGCCGCCGATCACCCATTGCGACTGCTTCACCAGGAAATCCTTCAACTCCAGTATCTGCCGGCAATAGTCGCAGCCGCAAGCCTCCATCATCGGAACCAGACGGGCAGCGACTTCGGCCGACCGGGTCGACGAAACCCGTGCTTCGATCCACTCGCGCATAACGCCCTTCAGCTCTTCGGAGCAACGCTGGCACTGGGCGATAGCCTCTTCCATCAGCATCTGAATCCGATCGCGCAGCTTCTCCGCACCGACATACATACCCAGACCGAACTCGGCATTGTCCTCGAAGAGCGAATTGGCCCATGCCGGACCGCGACCATCCGCATTCTTGCAATAAGGAGTCGAAGGTGCCGAACCGCTGTAAATCGACGTACACCCCGTGGCATTGGCCACCATCATCCGGTCGCCGAAAAGCTGGGAGATCGCCTTGATATAGGGAGTTTCGCCGCAGCCGCCGCAAGCGCCCGAGAACTCGAACAAGGGCTGCTCGAATTGCAGGTTCTTGACCGACTTGGTCTTATCGACCACCTTCTTGTAACCGATATGTTTGGTGATGTAATCCCAGTTCTTCTGCTGTCCGAGTTGACTTTCGAGCGGCTTCATAATGAGCGCCTTCTCCTTGGCGGGACAAACGTCCACACAGTTGCTGCACCCCGTACAGTCGAGCGGCGAGATCTGGATGCGGAACTTATACTCCTTCGTGTCGCCCAATCCCTGTTTCCATTCGGTGCCCGATGCAGCCGCCTCGGTCTCGGTCGCCAGGAAAGGACGGATCACAGCGTGCGGACAAACGTACGCGCACTGGTTGCACTGGATACACTTATCGACCTGCCATTCGGGGACATTGACGGCGATGCCGCGCTTCTCCCATGCAGCGGTTCCGTTCTCCCACGTACCATCTTCACGTCCGTTGAATGCCGACACGGGCAGCAGATCTCCCTTGAGGGCATTGATCGGATCGACGATGTTGCGCACGAACTCCGGACGAGCCATATCCACGCCGTGATCGGCCGGTTTCAGCTCGATATTCGTCCACTCGGCCGGGACTTCGACCTTCACGACTGCGTTACCGCCCGCATCGACGGCCGCATAGTTCATATTGACGATGTCCTCGCCCTTCTTGCCGTAGCTCTTATAGATCGCTTTCTTCATCTCCTCGACGGCCTTCTCGAAAGGAATCACGTTCGCGATTTTGAAGAATGCCGCCTGCATGATCGTATTGGTGCGCGAACCGAGCCCCAACTCCGCCGCGATCTTCGTAGCGTTGATGATATAGAAGTTGATCTTATTCTTGGCCAGGAAAACCTTCATGTGATCGGGCAGCGTCCGGCAGGTCGTTTCGGCATCGTGCACCGAGTTCAAGAGGAACGAACCGCCCGGCTTGAGGCCCTTCAGCACGTCGTACTTATCCACGTACGAAGGCACGTGGCACGCCACGAAATCGGGCGTGGTCACCAGGTAGGGCGAGGTGATCGGCTTGTCGCCAAAGCGCAGGTGCGAAGCCGTGTAGCCGCCCGACTTCTTCGAGTCGTATGCGAAATAGGCTTGGCAATATTTGTCGGTCGTACCACCGATGATCTTGATCGAGTTCTTGTTGGCACCCACCGTACCGTCGGCGCCCAGTCCGAAGAAGAGAGCCTCGAACGTACCGGGCTTCGCCAGCGAAATCTCCTCGCCTACGGGCAGCGAACGGAACGTCACGTCGTCCACGATGCCCACCGTGAACTGATTCTTGGGTTCGTTCGCCTTCAGGTTGGCGAAAACGGCCAGCATTTGTGCCGGCGTAGTATCTTTCGACGAAAGACCGTAGCGGCCGCCGATAATGAGCGGCTTGCGCTCGCAGGGGATCTCCTTGCAGGTGGCGAACGCCTCGACGACATCCATATAGAGCGGATCGCCGTTGGCTCCCGGCTCCTTCGTGCGGTCGAGTACGCAGATGCGTTTGACCGTCTGGGGCAGTACAGCCGTCAGATATTTTACCGAGAAGGGACGGAACAGGTGTACGGTCACCACGCCCGTTTTCTCGCCTTTGGCATTCAGGTAATCGACCGTCTCCTTCAGCGTTTCGGTCACCGAACCCAGCGCAATGACGACATGCTCCGCATCCGGAGCACCGTAATAGGTGAACGGCTTGTAGGTGCGGCCCGTGATCTCGGATATTTTCTCCATCGCCTCGGCTACCATGTCGGGAATCGCATCGTAGAACTTGTTCGACGCCTCGCGGGTCTGGAAATAGATGTCGGGGTTCTGGGCCGTGCCGCGCGTAACGGGATGAGCCGGGTTGAGCGCTCCGGCACGGAACGCCTTCAGCGCGTCGCGGTCGAGCATCGCGGTCAGCGCCGCTTCGTCGATCAGCTCGATCTTCTGGATCTCGTGCGAAGTACGGAATCCGTCGAAGAAATGGAGGAAAGGAACGCGTGCCTTGAGCGACACGATATGCGCGATACCTGCCAGGTCCATCACCTCCTGCACGGACGAGGTGGCGAGCATTGCGAAGCCGGTCTGACGCGCGGCCATCACGTCCTGATGGTCGCCGAAGATCGAAAGCGACTGGGCCGCCAGCGCACGCGCCGATACGTGGAATACGCCGGGCAACAACTCGCCGGCGATCTTGTACATATTGGGAATCATCAGCAACAGACCCTGCGATGCCGTAAAAGTCGTAGTCAGCGCACCGCTTTGCAGCGATCCGTGCACGGCGCCGGCGGCACCGGCCTCCGACTGCATCTCGACTACCCGGACTGTTTCTCCGAAAATATTTTTACGACCTTGAGCGGCCCACTCATCGACAAGTTCCGCCATCGTCGAGGACGGAGTGATGGGGTAAATCGCCGCAACCTCCGAGAACATATAAGCTATGTGGGCTGCCGCGTAATTACCGTCGCATGTGATAAATTTCTTTTCTGCCATTTTTATCGGTATTAGATTGTACTATTTCAGCTGTGAAATCTGCCTGAATCGGCACAAAGTTAAAAATTCCAAACGAAAATTCCGCCATATTTCCGGACAAATATCGCAACGTACAATGTTATAAAAATAACAGTATCAACACCTTCTATCGAAACGCTTCAAAAACAAGGAGAAACGGCCATTCCATTTCGGAGCACGCTTTTTGCAAATAAAATCGTACCTTTGAAAAAATTTGCAACAACGTGATCAACTACCAGAAACATACGCTTCCGAACGGGCTGACGGTCGTCGTGAACCGCGACCGCTCGTCCAAACTGGCCGCCGTAAACCTGCTCTACAAGATCGGGGCCCGCAACGAGAATCCCTCCCGCACGGGCTTCGCCCACCTGTTCGAACATCTCATGTTCCGGGGCACGAAGGCGGTTCCCGACTTCGATACACCGGTACAGATGGCCTGCGGGGAGAACAACGCCTTCACCAACAACGACTACACGGACTTTTACATCACCCTGCCCAAGGACAACATCGAAACGGCCCTCTGGCTCGAAAGCGACCGCATGACGGGACTCGACATCTCGCAGGAAAACCTCGAAACCGAGAAACGGGTTGTCATCGAGGAGTATAAACAACGATACCTCAACCAACCCTACGGCGATATGTCGATGCTGTTGCGGGCCCTGGCCTACCGCGTGCATCCCTACCGGTGGGCGACGATCGGACTTTCGCCCGATCACATCGCCGGAGCCTCGCTCGACGAAGTGCGCGATTTCTACCGCCGTTTCTACCACCCGTCGAACGCCATTCTCTCCATCTCGGCAGATATCCCCGAAGAGCGGACGATCGCCCTGTGCGAAAAATGGTTCGACCCGATCGCGGACAATCCGCAACCTGCGGCATCGCTTCCGCAGGAACCGCCGCAAACCGAATCCCGACGGGAGGAGGTCGAACGCAACGTACCAGCCACGATGATCGTACTGGCTTACCACATAGGCTCGCGCACTTCTCCGGACTTCTTCCTGGGCGATATGACCTCCGACCTGCTGGCAGGCGGAGAATCGGGACGCCTCTATCAGCATCTGGTCAGAGAACAGCGGCTGCTGGGAAGCGTCAATGCCTACGTTTCCGGAGAAGTCGATCCGGGGCTTTTCGTCTTCACGGCCCAGTTGCTGCCCTCGACCACCGTCGAACAGGCCGAAGCAGCCCTGTTGCGTGAAATCGAAATCCTGCAAACGGAGAAGATCGACGAATACGAGCTGGAGAAGATCAAGAACAAATTCGAAGCGAATACCCTGTTCGGCGAGCTTAACGTGATGAACAAGGCGATGAACCTCGGCTTCTACGAGATGCTCGGCGATCTGCCCCTCATCAACCGGGAAGTGACGATCTACCGTTCGCAAACGGCCGAACAGATCGCCGACTTCAGCCGCCGCACGTTCCGTCCCGAAAATCGTTCCACCCTAATCTACCGAGCCAAACAATGAAACAACCGCCCCTGATCACTCCCCGCGAGGTCGATGTACCCCGCGCCCAGCGCCATACGCTCCCGAACGGAGCCTCCCTCTACGCCATTCCGTCCGACGATTTCGAAGTCCTGCGCTTCACGTTCGTCTTCCGCGCCGGATCGTCGATGCAGCACGCGCCTTTCGCAGCCTCCGCGACGGCCAATATGTTGAGCGAAGGCAGCCGCGACATGACGGCCCGGCAAATCGCCGAACGGCTCGATTTCCACGGTTCCTACTTCGAAGTCAATGTCGATCGGGACTACGTATATATCAGTTTCAGTTCGTTATCGAAATTTTTCGGCCCGACCCTCGAAGTCGCGGAACAAATCCTCCTGCAACCGCTTTTCCCGGAGGACGAATTGCGTGCCTATTGCGAAAAACGCAAGCAGACCCTCACGATCGAACGGCGCAAGGTCGATACCGTCGTGCGTGAAATCTTCGCCGAAGCTCTCTTCGGCGACAAACATCCCTACGGCATCTCCTATCCCGAGAAAGATTACGACACGCTCACGCGTGCAGACCTGGAATCACTCTACCGCCGACTCTATACGGCCGAAAACTGTCTGGTCGTATGCAGCGGCCGCATCGGGGAGGAGGAGTTGCAAGGCATCGGCGCCCTGGCCGAAAAACTCCCCCGTGCCGACCGCAGCGCCACAGCCGATTTTCCGGCTCCCCGCAGCGAAGCCTATCGTTTCGTCGAAAGGCCCGACGCCGTGCAATCCTCGCTGCGCGTAGGGCGTCTGCTCTTCACCCGCACACATCCCGATTTCGTCGGGATGCAGGTCGTCGCTACGGTACTGGGCGGCTATTTCGGCTCGCGGCTGATGCAAAACCTGCGCGGCGAGCACGGTTACACGTACGGCGTGGGTGCCGCCATGGTCAATTTCGAGCGGGAGGGTTACCTGGGAATCGCTGCCCAGGTCGGAGCCGAGGTGACGGCCCCGGCACTTCGGGAAATTTACAACGAAATCGAACGGCTGCGCCGGGAGCCGATGCCCGAAGAGGAACTTTCGCTGGTGAAGAACATCATGACGGGCGAGGTGATGCGCATCCTCGACGGACCGTTCGGCATCGCCGACGTGACGATCGAAAACCTCCTCTGCGGCACGAACAACGGTGTCATCGAAGAGAACATCCGCCGGATACAGGCAATCACCCCGGCCGAGGTACAACGGCTGGCCGTCAAATACCTCCGCCGCGAAGATCTTATCACGGCCGTCGTGGGAGCGGTCGATCCATTCACAAAATTATAATATGGATTCTCCCTCAAACGCATCCGCTCCGGCTTAAAAAGTCGGAGCGGATTATAATTTATTTATTATTTACTCATCCGTTTTAATCCGTTCTTTACCCTCGGTGCTATCCACCGATCGCAAAGGAACGTAGAACTTGGTTTGTGTCGGCGTATAAATGCCGAAAGTAATACCGGATACCAATAAATTCAGAAAACTCATATTCGTTTTCACGACATAATCCGGAGCTCCGCCGACATACTCCGCAGCTTCAACTTTTCCGTTTCCGACCGGGATCAATCCTGCAATCAAATGGTGATTCCATTCCCGATTTACCTGAACAAGCGGCTCATTACGCTCCACATTACCATAAAGGATTCGTGTGCTATAACACGAACTCAGTGTCAAAGCAAGGGCTCCAAATACCCCCCCCCATCAAAATTCTCTTCATAACATTTTGTTTTTTTAGGTTATTATACTGAAAATAGCATCATTTCTAATCATTCGGATAAATATGCTCCTCCACCCACCGTGTCAGTTCGACGAAATCGGCAACCGAAAGCTGCTCGGCACGCTGCGTGAAGAAGGGATGTTCCACCCCTCCGAAATCGCCGAAAGCCGCCCGCAGGGAGTTGCGCAACATCTTGCGGCGCTGGCCGAACGAGGCCTTGACCACGCGGACGAACAACCGTTCGTCGCAGTCGAGCCGGTCCACTCCGTTGCGGTGCAGACGCACGACGGCGCTCTTGACTTTGGGCGGCGGATTGAACACCGTTTCATTGACCGTAAACAGGTACTCTATGTCATACCATGCCTGCAACAACACGCTCAAGATGCCGTACTCCTTCGAGCCGGGAGGCTCCGCCAGACGCACGGCGACCTCTTTCTGGATCATCCCGACGCACTCCGGAATCAAGTCCCGGTTTTCGAGCACCTTGAAAAATATCTGGGACGAAATATTGTAAGGGAAATTGCCGATCACACGCAGTCCTTCGGGAAACAGCGTCCGCAAATCCATTTTCAGGAAATCGCCCTCCATAAGGCGGGGTGTAAATTCGGGATAATGCGCATGCAGATACGCCACGCTTTCGGAGTCTATTTCGGCGCCGTATGTCACGACATCCGTCCGTTTCAGCAAAAATCGGGTCAGAACACCCATGCCGCATCCCACCTCCAACACCGGACACGGTTTTTCGGACGTACCGCCGCCCAGCGAATCGCATATTTTGCGGGCAATATTGAGATCGACCAGAAAATGCTGGCCCAACGCTTTCTTCGCTCTTACTTCACTCATTCGTTTCGGTTGAATATCTTTCCCGGAGTCTCCATCCCGGACTCTTCCGGCACAGAGCCGATCTTCTCCGTCTCTGCCGACGGCGACCGCTTCGCGCCTACCGTCCGGCACCTCCCGGAGCGGACGCCCTCTTCGGCCGCTTATCGGAAGCGTCGTACCCTTTCTCCGAACACCGTCGGGTGCAGGACGCGCACCCGTTCGATTCCGCTCCGACCACAGAAACGGCCCGAAGCCGCATCCGTCGGCCGGCATATTTTCCTTCACCGGACCGGCTCTCGCCCAACGACACCCCTCTGCCCTGATTTACCGGCCGCAGAAAGCTTCGGACTGGCCTTTCGGACGACACAATCATCAGAGGTATTTCTTCACATCCTCGACATGCTTGCGAGGTTTCTTGTGAAATTCGTTGTAAAACATTGCGACGCCCGCGACGACGAAAAGCACCGGAATAATCAGGTTTGCATAATGACCGTCGTGCAAGCACCAAACGACATTGATCGTAAGCCACATGATCGTAGCCAGCATAAAAATCAACGCGACGGTCGCCGTCTTCTTGTTAAATTGTGCGTTCTTCTTTTTCATAGCTTCTCGATTTATGGTTAAACGATTCTCATTTGCTTTTTTTCCGCTCCCGCTCCCTGCGCCGATAATCCAGGATGAGGGCCGCCAGACTCCCGCCGAGCGCCAGCACCAAAAGTGCGCCTCCGGAGGTCGGATGTACGAACAGACATACGGCCATCACCACGATCATGATCGCTATGGATGCCATCAGTATTACCCTGAATCGCTGCAATCTATACCCCATATCTGCATAAGTTCGCGGGATTTCCCGCACTCTGTCTATAATAAGGAACTCTTCTGCCCGCCCCGTCAGTTGCCCTGTTCGCACATGAACTTGATACGTACCAGCCGGATCTCCTCCTCGGTATAGTCGCCGCCCAGCTCCTCGATCGCCTCGTCGAGCGAATCGCTCTGGGCATCCTCCTTGAAATAGAGGTAAATATCATTGGATTTATCCTCGTCGATCACCTGTTCGATGTAGTAGGAAATATCCAGTTTCGTTCCCGAATTGACAATCCCTTCGATCTCGGTCAGCAATTCGTCGAAATCGAGGTCTTTGGCCCGGGCGATATCCTCGAAATCCATCTTGCGGTCGATGGCCTGGATGATGAAAATCTTGTTGCCGGACTTGTTGCCCACCGACTTGACGATCATATCCTGCGGGCGGACGATCTCCTTCTCCTCCACATAGGTGCGGATCAGGCGGATGAACTCCTCGCCGAACTTGCGGGCCTTGCCCACACCCACGCCCGAGATGTTCTGCATCTCCTCGATGGTGATCGGGTACTGGATCGCCATATCTTCGAGCGACGGATCCTGGAAGATGACGAACGGAGGCAAATCATGCTGCCGCGCCACCTTCTTCCGCAAATCCTTGAGCATCGAGAACAGCTCCTCGTCGGCTGCCCCTCCTTTGCCCGTAGGAGCCACCGCATCGGTCTCTTTCTCCTCCTCGTCGTAGTCATGGTCGAGAGTTATATAGACCGGACGGGGTGCGGCGATGAACTCTTCTCCTTTGGCATTGATCGACAGCAATCCGTAATTTTCGATGTTCTTGTCGATAAGACCCATAATCAGCGCCTGGCGGATCACGGCTCCCCAATAACGGATGTCATGGTCCGCACCGGCCCCGAACCATTCGCTCTTGTTGTGTCCGTAACTCTTAATCAACGCGGTATTCTTACCGACCAGCACGCTGGCCAGGTAATCCGCCTTGAACTTGTCCCCCAGGTCGCGCAACGCCTCGAGCGCCATGCGAAGCGACGCCTGGGCGTCGATCTTGGGTTTGGGGTGGAGGCAGTTGTCGCAGCAGCCGCAGTTCTCCTCGGGATATTCCTCCCCGAAATAGTGCAGCAGCGTCTTGCGACGGCACATCGAACTTTCGGCGTACGACACGGTTTCGAGCAGCAGCAGCTTGCCGATCTCCTGCTCGGCCACCGGCTTGCCCTGCATGAACTTCTCCAGCTTCTGAATATCCTTATAACTATAAAAGGTAAGGCAGTGTCCGTCGCCGCCGTCGCGTCCCGCACGCCCCGTCTCCTGATAATATCCCTCCAGAGACTTGGGAATATCGTAATGGATCACATAGCGCACGTCGGGTTTGTCGATACCCATGCCGAAAGCGATCGTGGCCACGATCACGTCGGCCCGCTCCATCAGGAAGTCGTCCTGGTTGGCCGCACGTGTCTGGGCATCCATACCGGCGTGATAGGCCAAAGCCCGGATTCCGTTGGCTACGAGCAATTCCGTAAGCTCCTCGACCTTCTTGCGGCTCAGGCAGTAGATGATGCCGCTCTTGCCCTCGTGCTGCTTGATGTAACGGATAATCTCCCGGTCCACATCGTGCTTGGGCCGGATTTCGTAATACAAGTTGGGGCGGTTGAACGACGACTTGAATACCGAAGCGTCGCTCATACCCAGGTTTTTCTGGATGTCCATCTGCACCTTGGGCGTAGCCGTCGCCGTCAGGGCGATCAGGGGCGCCGTGCCGATTTCGTTGATGATCGGACGGATGCGGCGGTACTCCGGACGGAAATCGTGCCCCCACTCCGAAATACAGTGCGCCTCGTCGATGGCGTAGAACGAAACCTTGACCTTGCGCAGAAACGCCACGTTGTCCTCTTTGGTGAGCGACTCCGGAGCGAAGTAGAGCAGCTTGGTCCGCCCCTCCAACACATCGTTGCGCACCTGCGCGACAGCGCTCTTGTTCAGGGAAGAGTTCAGGAAGTGAGCGATTCCCGCATCGTTAGAATAGGTGCGCATGGCATCCACCTGATTTTTCATCAGGGCGATCAGCGGCGATATGACGATCGCCACGCCGTCCATCAGCAGGGCGGGCAACTGGTAACACAAGGACTTGCCGCCGCCGGTAGGCATCAGCACGAACGTATCTTTTCCACTCAACACATTGCGAATCACGGCTTCCTGATTCCCCTTGAATGAAGAGAAGCCGAAATATTCTTTCAGTTTCTCGCGCAGCAGGGAATCTTCATTTTGCTTCATAACTCTTCTCAAACACAAATTTCAATGTAAAGATAAAAATAATTCGGAAAAAAACATAACTTTGTAAAAAAATTTCATAAAAAATGCGTCTTTACACCAGCGAGCTCGTCAAGAAATACAAAGCCCGCACCGTGGTGAACCACGTTTCGATCGACGTGAACCAGGGTGAGATCGTGGGTCTTCTGGGCCCGAACGGAGCCGGCAAGACCACGACGTTCTATATGATCGTCGGCCTGATCAAACCCAACGAAGGCCAGATCTTTCTCGAAGACGACAACGGCCAGGTAGCCGAACTCACCAAAGAGCCCGTCTATCGCCGGGCCCAAATGGGTGTGGGGTATTTGGCGCAGGAGGCCTCGGTTTTCCGCCGTTTGAGCGTCGAGGATAACATCAAGGCCGTTCTGGAGATGACCGATCTGAAAAAGGACGAACAGGCCGCACGCTGCGAAGCGCTGATCGAAGAGTTCCGCCTTCAGAAAGTACGCAAGAGCCTCGGCATCCAGCTGTCGGGCGGCGAGCGGCGACGCACCGAAATCGCCCGTGCCGTAGCGATCAACCCGGCCTTCATCCTGCTCGACGAACCGTTCGCAGGCGTCGATCCGATCGCTGTCGAAGACATCCAGAGCATCGTCGCTACGCTGAAGAACAAGAATATCGGCGTCATCATCACCGACCACAACGTCGATGAAACGCTGGCCATCACCGACCGTACCTACCTGCTGTTCGAGGGTAAAATCCTCAAGGCGGGTTCGGCCGAGGAGCTGGCTGCCGACCCGATGGTCCGCAAGGTCTATCTGGGACAGCACTTCGAACTGCGGCGCAGTCCGACGCTCGACAAACTCCGCAAGGGACAGCCCGCGAACGCAGCCGAAGAGAAGCCGTCCGAGGAGAAGCCGTCCGAGGAGAAATAGACCGTGCCCGCCTTCTGCCGGGCAATGTCCGGCGGATCGGCCTCGCGGAATCCGACTCCGGCTTACGACGGTGCGACCCCGCGCCACACCGGAATCCGGAACCGTTTTCCGCCTGCGGCAAACGCCCCTTCCGGCAAAACCGGGAACTCCGAAACGAAGTCCGGAAAGGATTGCGGACTCACAACCGATTCCGGGAGCGTATCCCGAAAAAAAACGAACAGACAACCATTTTCGAACACCGGTTTGCATCGTACAGTTCGCGCGAATCATTCCGGCTTCGGGAAATGGAAAGCGAAACAACGACTTTTTGACACGTGCCGCAACGGACGTAAACTCCGACCTGCCGCACCGAAAAATACAGTAATTATCCGTCTATGGATCAATCCGTTCCTCCGGGGAGGGTTCGAGGCATTTGCATTCCCCCATGTTCTAAAAGTTACGCACAGCGCGCCCTGGCCGCCTCGCTGCTGGCCGAAGGTACTTCCCGGCTGCATAACATCGAATTTTGCGACGATACCCGTTCGGCCATCCGCTGCATCGAGGCGCTCGGTGCCCGGGTACGGCGCACCGGAGAGCGCACGCTCGAAATCGACGGCGGCCTCTCCCCCGCAGGCGACAGACTCTACGTCGGCCAGTCGGGGCTTTCCACCCGGCTCTTCACCCCGATCGCATCCCTCTGCGACACGCCGATCGGAGTGGTGGGCGAAGGACCGCTGCTACACCGCTCGTTCCGGACGATGATCCGCACGCTCCGGGCACTGGGCGTCCGGGTTCACGACCGCAACGACCATCTCCCCCTCCATATCCAAGGTCCGATCCGGGGCGGCGAGGTTCAGATAGAGGGGCTGGTTTCCTCCCAGTTCATCACAGGGCTGCTGCTGGCCCTGCCGATCGCCGAAGAGGAGACGACGATTCACGTGCCCCACGTAATATCGACCCCCTATATCGACATCACGATCGACACGGCCGAGCGCTTCGGCATCGAAATCCTGCATAAAGACTATAAAGAATTCTACGTGGCCGGAGGACAACGCTACCGGCCTGCGGAGTTCGAAATCGAGAGCGACTGGAGCGCGGCCGCCTTCCTGCTGGTAGCGGGGGCCGTCGCGGGCGAAGTGACGATCCGCAACCTCTCGGTACTCTCCCGACAGGCCGACACAGCCGTTATGACTGCCCTCGTTCGGGCCGGCGCATCCGTCATCGACGAGGGCGATACGATCACCGTCGCACACCGTCCGCTGCAAGCCTTCTCATTCGACGCGACCCAATGTCCGGGGCTTTTCCCGGCCCTGGCCGCCCTGGCCGCTTCAGCCGAGGGGACGAGCGTCATCAAAGGAACCTCCCGGCTGGAGAACAAGGAGGGCAACCGCGCCGAGTCGATCCGCGAGGAGTACGCCAAACTCGGCATCGAGGTCGATCTCGACGAAGAGGATACGATGAAAATCCGGGGCGGACGAATCCGGGGCGGACACGTGCACAGCCACGACGACCATCGCATCGCCATGTCGCTCGCGGTAGCGGCTCTGAACGCCGACACCCCCGTCGTTATCGAAAATCCCGCATGCGTGGCCAAGAGCTTTCCCGACTTCTTCGAACGGCTCGAATCCCTGCGTACTGCGGAATAAACGGACCGACTATGCCGACACGCCGGGAAATCATCGCACGGATCGAAACGCCGCTCACCGCCCTCTACGGCGAGCGCGAAGCGCGGCAAATCGCCCGGATCATTGTAATGGAACTCGGCGGGCTCTGCCTGACCGACCTGGTCGCCGAGCCGGACAAAGAGCTCGGAATCAATGAGCTTGACCGGATCATCGGCGAACTGGCCGCCGGCCGTCCCCTGCAATACGTGCTGGGACACACCGAATTTTACGGGCTCGACTTTCAGGTGCGGGAAGGGGTGCTGATCCCCCGTCCCGAAACCGAAGAGCTGGTCCGCTGGATCGCCGAATCCCCCGCTCCGGACAATCTGTCTCTTATACACATCTCCGAGCCCACGAGACACTGAGCGATCTCGT
>OWIN01000965.1_pt1 | contig 13729 bp, 10 predicted proteins | sample 1732771 | NCBI WGS metagenome assembly OWIN01 (sample SAMN05065752, study PRJEB22554) | human gut metagenome | biome: ENVO:2100002; feature: ENVO:00000062; material: ENVO:00002003 | host: Homo sapiens | place: USA | reverse complement strand
ACGAGATCGCTCAGTGTCTCGTGGGCTCGGAGATGTGTATAAGAGACAGCAGTACCGATCACCTGCAAGACGAGATGCTCCGGGTATTGTTGAAACGGTTTATCATATTATGTACGCGAATAGCGGAAGATCGGCAGGGAGCTGTTCGGGAGAACAGCCTCCAGTTCGAGACGATCCGCAAATTCTATGTCCTGGTCGATACCTATTTTAAGGAGAAAAAACAGGTGCAGGAATATGCGGACATGCTGAACAAATCCCCGAAGACACTGGCAAATATCCTTTCCGCCTATCAGCAGCCTTCCGCCATCCGTATCATCCATAACCGCATTCAGGCAGAAGCCCGGCGTTTACTGCTTTATACGGCTAAAAGCTCTAAAGAGATCGCTTTGATGCTAGGATTCGAAGACCAGGCTGCGTTCAGCCGTTTCTTTAAGAACGCAGCCGGACTAAGCGCGACCGAATATCGCCACCAATATAAAAAATGATAATAGTGGCGATGACGGGCTGGTCGCTTGTCCGGGTTGTAGTATCCGCTTATTGCCGGTATTTGCAACAACCCGGCAGTTGGTCGTAGACGTTTGATCCGCTTTATAAGTATCTGTGTCGTGCCCCGCTTTGGCAATAGCTTTGCTAATAGCGTCCACAGATGTTTTGGACGGATTGTATTGTAGATGTATCATCTGTTTTTCCTTATCCCAATGAACCGACGAAACGCCGTTTACACTTTTGGCTGCTGTTTCGATGCGTTGTTTACACATGTCGCAGGAACCTTTTACCCCGAACATGGCATGCTCGCCTGCCGGTTCCGGTTGTGCTGCGGATGTACCGTGCGCGGCATGCCCTTCGTGACCGCTCATCGTATGCCCTTCGTGACCGCTCATCGTATGCCCTACATGGCCGCTCATCGGTTGTGCTTCGCCGTCATTGTTCATCATCGACTGTTTCCCTTCCAGTTGGGCACTGGCATCTATCGAGAAAACACCGTTCGTTACGACTTCTTCTCCTTCGGATAATCCTTTTAATATCACGTATGCGTTGCCGAGGGAAGGACCAAGTTCTACTTCACGCATCAGGAAGGTCGGAGTGGAGGTGTCCGGTTGCTTGACATAAACGATGGAACGTTTGCCGGTCCAGAGAACAGCAGTTTGCGGCACGGTGATCCGGTCTTTATATCCTTGAAGCGGGGCGCTGACCTCGGCGGTCGCATACATCTCCGGCTTCAGTTCCATATGGCTGTTGGGGACTTCTACCCGGACACGTGCCGTACGGGTGGACGGGTTGATGATCGGATCGATAAACGCGATCCGGCCCGTATAGGTCTTGCCGGGAAGAGCCTGCAAGGTGAAATGAACCTGGTCGCCTCTGTTCAGGAAAGGCAGGTCAACTTCGAAAGTGTCGAACATCGCCCATACGCTCGACAGGTTCGCTATGTCGAACAGGACAGCTCCGGAGGCGACATAATCGCCCTGGTTTACGCGTTTGGTCATGACGATTCCGCTTACGTTCGCTTTGATCTCGACGAGTGGGGAAACGCTACCGGACTGTTCGATCGCTTCTATCTGGGCGTTCGTCATTTTCCAGAGACGGAGTTTCTCGCGGGCTGCCTGGATCAGGGCGGGCTGCTTCATCTTGATGGCTTCCAACAGTTCCTGCTGGGCGGTGAACAGTTCGGGTGAATAAAGGACGGCAAGTGTTTGTCCGGCTCGTACGCTCTCACCGGTAAAATTGATGTTGAGTTGTTCGATACGTCCGCCTACATGCGCTGTCTGTGACTGTAAGCTTTGTTCGTTCGGGGCGATCTTGCCATACAGGCGGACTGTCTTGACCGGGTTTTTCCTGCTGACCTTTGAAGTCTGCACGTCTGCCAGGGCGGCCGCCTCTTCCGATAACTGGATTGCTTTCGGGTCGGAGTTCTCTCCGCCGCCGCTTCCTTTACGGACCGGGATCAAGTCCATCGCGCAGATCGGGCATTTGCCGGGTTTATCCTGGCGTATCTGGGGGTGCATGGAGCAGGTCCAGACGCCCGTCTCGTCCTGTACGAGGTCGTGACTGTGTCCTTCGTGCATCTCATGCCCCTCATGGGTAGCCGGAGCGGGGCTTTCAGACGAGCTGAACAACAACCTGCCGACTAATAAGCCGGCACAGGCTACTATTATATATTGAACCGATTTGCTTTTTATTATTTCATTTATCTTTTTCATCTTGTTATTCATTTACGGAGGTTGATACTAATTTCTCTAAACTCGCGATCAGCGTGTTGTATCCGGCAACCGCTTCGCTCTTTTTAAGGCTGTAATTCAGTAACTGGCGTTCCAGTTGGATGATGTCCGTGAGGGAAGTCGTCCCTGCCGAAAATTCGCGGATCATCAACTGGTAGGTCGACCGGGACAAGTCTTGCTGTTTGGCGTACAGGTCTATTTTGCGCGAGGCATTGGCCAGTTGTTTCCTCTTTCTTCAGCAGCCCTTCCCGCCACCAGCATTGGAATACGGGGACGACAAACATGGTCATCGACTGGATCAGCATGCCGCCGAAAGTCGGGATTGCCATCGGAACCATAATATCGGCTCCCTTTCCGGTCGAGGTGAGGACGGGGAGCAGGGCGATCAGGGTGGTCGCGGTTGTCATGGCTGCGGGACGTACACGTTTGAGTCCTGCTGTCACGACGGCTTCACGTATGGCGTGCCTGGTCTGCGGGTCCTTTTCCAGGAAGACGTGATGGATGTAAGTTCCCATCAGCACACCGTCGTCTGTCGCCACTCCGAAAAGGGCGATGAAGCCGACCCATACGGCTACGCTCAGGTTAATGGTATGCATCTGGAACAGGTCCCGCATATTGACTCCCGCCAGCGAAAAGTTCATGAACCAGTCCTGACCGTACAGCCAGAGCAGGATAAAGCCGCCGGCAAAAGCCACGAAGACACCGGAGAAATGAATCAACGAGGCCGTAAGGGTCTTGAACTGGAAATACAGAACCAGGAGGACGATCAGCAAGGCCAGGGGAACGACGATCATCAGCCGGGCAGTGGCACGTTCCTGTTGTTCGTAGTTTCCGGCAAACTTGTAGGAAACGCCTTTTGTTAGTTTCAACTCTCCGTTTTGTATCTTTCCTTCGATCACTTTTGTCGCTTCTTTCACAACGTCCACTTCGGCTTTTCCCTGTTTCTTGTCGAAGATCACGTAGCCGACCAGGAAGGTGTTCTCACTCTGGATCATCTGGGCGCCTCGGGCATATTCGATATCGGCGAGTTCTTTCAATGGGATCTGGGCGCCGGTGGCTGTCGGAACCAGGAGCATGGACAATGCTTCCGGATTATCACGCAGTTCGCGGGCATAGCGGAGGCGCACGGGGAAACGCTCGCGGCCTTCGACCGTCTTCGTCAGGATCATGCCGCCGACGGCTGCACTTAGTATCTCCTGTAAATCTTCGACGTTCACTCCGTACCGGGCCATGTTATCCCGGTTCAGCTTAATCTCCAGATAAGGTGCTCCGACCGCCCGGTCATAGAATACGGACGAAGGGATCACGGAAGGAACGTCTTTGAGCGCCTGTTCGATCGCCTTTCCGCTCTGCTCGATCGTTTCCAGATCCGGCCCGTATATCTTCAATCCCATTGGAGCGCGCATACCGGTCGAGAGCATGACAAGGCGTGCCTCTATCGGTTACAGTTTCGGGGCGGATGTGAGTCCTGGCAGGTGGGTGACGTTGACAATTTGCTGCCAGATATCGTCGGTGTTCTTGATTTCGGGACGCCATTGCCGGAAATAGTCTCCTTTGCGGTCCGGTATCAGGCTATCTGCCGGAATCAGGCGGAAGCCGTCTGCCGGATTGTAAGTGCCTCCGTTTCTCAGAAGATATTTTCCTTTCCGGTTCACTTTGAAACGTTCCCGCTTTCCGTCTTCGTTCAGGATATATTCGGGACGATAGTTGATCGTATTCTCGAACATCTGGGCGGGAGCCGGATCGAGTGCCGAGTTTACCCGTCCCCATTTGCCGATTGCCGTTTCCACTTCGGGGATGGCTGCCAGGCGTTTGTCCAGTGCTTCGATATAATTCAGGTTTTGCTCGATTCCAGTATGGGGCATGCTGGTCGGCATCAACAGGAATGAACCTTCGTTGAGGCTGGGCATGAACTCTTGCCCGATCCGTTTCCAGATCAGGATGCCGCATAGGATAGTCGCGATCGGTAGCAGCATGAACTTCCACCGGTTATTCAGACACCAGCGAAGGATACGTTCGTAGTAGATCACCAGTAACCAGAGCAGTGCAAGAATGATGGCGATACATCCTGTTACGAAAAGAAGATTGACGATAATGCCTTTCTGGGGGCCCATCGGCAACCATTCTTCTGCCAAGAAGTAGGTGGCGACGACAAGTGCGATACCGATATTGATATAGTTACTTATTCCGGGTTTCTTCCAACGGTGGGCAAGCAGGTTGTTAAGTCCGACGGCTGTAAGTCCGAGTGCCGGAATATTACTGTACAGGACAGACAAGAGGACACCTGCTGCAATCAGTATGTAGTTGAGCACTTTCCGTATCCGCTTTGAGTCGATCCGTACCGAAAACAATATATAGGATAAGGTCGGCAGCAAGATCAATCCCAATACGAAAGCAGAGGCCAGCGCATAGGTTTTCGTGTAGGCGAGGGGAGAGAACATTTTTCCTTCCTGTGCCTCCATTGCAAAAACGGGCAGGAAACTGACGATAGTCGTGATCATCGCCGTGGCAATGGCCCCCGACACTTCACTGACCGCCTTATAAATAAGGTTTACCATCGCTTTCCCTTTGCGGACGCCTCTGTTCTCCGGCATCTCCATATACCGGATGATGCTTTCGACAAACACGACGCCGACGTCCACCATCACGCCGATAGCGATGGCGATACCCGAAAGGGCAACTATATTGGCGGCTATTCCTGTGTAGCGCATGATGATGAAGGTAGACAACACGGCGATAGGGAGCATGCTGGCTATCACGACGGATGCCCGGAGGTTGAGGACCAGCACGATGATAACGATGATACAGATCAGTATTTCGTGGGATAAAGATGTTTCGAGCGTGCCGATTGTCTCTTTGATCAAGCCTGTCCGGTCGTAAAAAGGTACGACGGTGATTTTGGAGACAGTCCCGTCGGGCAAGGTTTTCTGGGGAAGTCCGGGCGCCATCTCCTTGATTTTGTCTTTTACATTATTAATGACTTCCAAAGGGTTGGAACCATACCGGGCGATCACGACACCGCCGACTGCTTCGACACCTTCTTTATCCAGCCCGCCGCGCCGCGTACCCGGACCGATATTTACAAACGCTACATCGGAGATGCGTACCGGTACACCGTCACGAACCGTCACGACGGCCTTTTCCAGGTCGGATACATCTTTGATATAGCCCAGGCCGCGGATCAGATATTCGACCTTATTGATCTCCATTGTCTCGGCGCCGATATCGAGATTGCTTTTCTTGATCGCCCCCATAATATCCATAACGGAAACATTAAAGGCGCGCATGGCATCCGGATTCAGCTCGACCTGGTACTCTTTCACGAAACCTCCGGCTGATGCCACTTCCGACACGCCTTCGGCGGCCGAAAGGCTGTATTTGACATAGTAGTCCTGTATGGTACGCAGCTCTTCCGCATTCCATCCGCCTGTCGGTTTTCCGGTTGCCGGATCGCGTCCTTCCAACGTGTACCAGTAGATTTGTCCTAAAGCGGTTGCATCCGGACCCAACGCCGGTTGTACGCCTTCGGGCAGCGTGCCGGGGGGAAGGGAGTTGAGCTTTTCGAGAATCCGCGAACGGCTCCAGTAGAATTCGATATTATCATCAAAAATAATATAGATGAAGGACATGCCGAACATGGAAGAGCTACGGATCGATTTGACTCCGGGAATCCCCAACAGGGAAGTGGTCAGCGGATAGGTGATCTGATCCTGGATATCTTTGGGCGAACGTCCCATCCATTCGGTCGCTACGATCTGTTGATTATCGCCGATGTCGGGAATCGCGTCTACCGGAATCGGATTGCGGGGAATGATCCCTCCGTGCCAGTTAAATGGAGAAGTCGAGATGCCCCATACGACTACCAGCACTAAGATCAATATGGTTATCACCCTGTTCTCAAGGAAATAACGGATTATTTTATTTAGCATAAGAAGTATTTATATGTATAGATAATAGATCGTCCGGCTATTGAATACAATACGCCGGTTTCCTTCTGTACACACAGAGGAAACAGATTTTTTTCTTTTTTTGTTGTCTGGGATGAAGACAAAAGAATGACGGACCCTTTTATAAGACTATAAAGGGAAAAAGGGCCTGAAAAGATCTACTATCAGCTAAATAAGGAAAGTACAATGATGAATGAGCCGGTCTGTCCCACTCCATTCAGGTGGGGTGTTGGAATGAACAGGGATATTGGCTTCCTGTTCTGTTTCCGGTAAGTTATAAAGATCCCGTAAATCGAACAAAAGTGCGATTGCCATCGGTACATATTTAATAACCTGTAGCTGGTCGACATTCTGATCGTCTGATATCTTTATAAATTGAGTTTCGGTGGAGCAGCAGGATTTATGGGCATGCTTGGCTCCGCAAGTGTTGCAGGTTTCATCCTGCCATATGCCGACTTCGACCAGCTTGCCCATGCAGTGGTGAATCGTCAGCGTGATACCGGAAGACAATCCGATATACAGCAAAGCGAATATAACAATCAGAAACCTTTTCATTCGTTTTGCAAATATAGTAAGTGTTTGGTAGACCGGAAAGCAAAAAAAACGATAAACATGTTCAAAATACTTATATTCAGGGTTTGCTACGAGGGAAAGGTAAATGTTTAAAGAGGTCGCAAATCCCCGGTTATTGGGTAAATTGTTAGCTATTTCATTCTTAGTCTGATAGCTGTTTTCATACGATTTAATTTATTGTGTTAAAGAGAAAAATACTAACATTTTCTTTAAATAAAATGGAAAGTTTAGCTATTGTGCTATAATTACTTTTCGTATCTTCACCGAGAAATAAATTTTGGTTCTACGTTTTTTTAATTATTAAGTTGCTGGAAATATGGTAATAGCTTATTTAAGAGTAGGAACTTCAAACAAAGAACTTCTAGAAGAACAGAAAGATGAGATTGAACGTTATGCTTCGAATCATGATATGAATGTCGATAAGTGGATTACGGATGTCACTGTCGACAAAGGGAGGGAAGATGAACGTAATCTTGCTAGGGTACTGGATCGTATGCAAAAAGGCGATAGTCTGATCTTTTCGGATATTTCTCGCTTGGGACGAACTTTGTCGGAAGTTATGGATATTATGGGACGCTGCATGGAAAAAGGCGTTCAGATCTATAGTATAAGAGATCGGTATATCCTAGACCAGGCATTGGATCTGCCAGTTATGGGAAACGTGTTCAAGTTGGTGACGGAGATCGAACACAGTTTGATGTCAATCCGTACCAAAGAGGCATTGAATCATAAGAAGAGCACGGGAGGCCCGTTAGGCCGTCCGAAAGGATCGGCTGCAAAACAGTCTTTCCTGGATGCGAATAAAGAAGAGGTGATCAGCATGCTTGAACGCGGAGACACTGTTTTCGAAATTTGTAAACGTTTTAATGTTTCCAGAAATACCTATTATATGTTCAAACGGAACTACGGACTCTAAAACCAATCCTTTTTCCGCATGTATAGCCAGGTCGAGATTGCTGTCAGTAGCATGAGTGACCAGGCTATGCCATACCCGTATTGCCAGTCCAATTCTGGCATCATCTTGAAGTTCATCCCCCATATACCAGCCAGGAATGTCAGTGGGATGAAGATCGTGGATACGATTGTCAGGCGTTTCATGATCGCATTCATGCGCAGGTCGTTATTGGATATGTAGAGATCGACCAGGGAAGATATGATTTCCCGGCAGCTTTCGGTTGTCTGGATGATGAACTGCAACTGGTCGGATAAGTCGTTATAGATGGGAAGGATGTCGGAGCTTATGATTCCGTTTTCGGTGCGCAGCAGTTTGGCAAATTGCTCTTTCAGCGGTTGGCTGTTCTTGCGGATAACCATATATTCTTTCCGACGTTGCTGGATAAGCAGCCCCATATTACCTTGGTCGTTTTTGATATCGAGCAGGGTCTCTTCTATATCCTCAAGCATTTCCTCCACTTTGGAGGCCGATTCCACTAAATTGGCAATGATCGTATTTAAAAGGAATGCCAGGAGTAGTCCGCTGTTTTTTCGGCGAATATTCAACATATTGGATTCGATGGCTTTGTAGGCATTTTCGAATACAGGATTGTTGCTTTCCGTGAAGCTGATGACTACGTTTCCCGTGATTAGGATGCTGATATGTTCGGAGTTGATCTCCATATTGGTGTCGTAGTAGGAAGAATTGAGTACGATAAGCATGTGTTTGTCATACTCTTCTATCTTGACTACGTGTTGGGGAGTCAGAATGTCTTTGGCGTCCAGGTTATGCATCCCGAATTCATTGACGATACGCGTGACCGCCTCCGAATCAGTCAGACCGCTAACCTGGAACCAGTTGATACTATTTCCGTCGACAAATTTTTTGAACGACGTTTCGTTTGTCTTGATCTCCCGTGTGTGCAGAGTGTCAGCATTGTACTGTGTGAGGCTGATCCGGGTAACGGTATCATGCTCGCCGGCATAGAAATATCGGTCGGCAAGATGTCGGTTGGAAATATGCTTGCGCTTGTGTGGATGTACATATTCTCTTCGCCTCATATCTGTTTGTTCTTATTCGAGTTCTACAACCGTAATACCCGCACCTCCGAATTGGACATGTTCGTCGTGATACTGGCGGACGCCCGGAACAGTGTGCAGGTAATCGCGTATCAGCTGCCGAAGTATGCCTGTCCCTGTCCCGTGCAGGATACGGATGCGAGCGGCACCAACCTGTATGGCATCGTCCACAAAGTAAGTAACGGCCTGTAAGGCTTCGTCCCCTCTCATACCTCTAACATCTATCTCCTGCTTGAAGTTCAATTTCTTTTCATGCATATCGTCCGCTGTCTGGACACTGACAAAAGTACTTTTTTGGATCTCTTTCTTGATTTGTCCTTTACTGACCTTCTCCAGTTGTTCCAACTTGACTGTGCTCTTGATCATGCCGAATGCTACAACTGCCTGCTTTCCTTGAACTTCCATAACGGTTCCGGCAGAGACTTGTCCTTTGAGGCGGACGTTGTCGCCAGCTTCTATGACATCACGGTTGAAGACCTGCTTGGAGGCCGGCGCGTTTTGTTTCTGCTTTTTACGTTCTTTGCGTTCCTGTAATTTTGCCATTTTGCGGGCGATCTTGTCGTCCTCTTCTTCGGCTGCTATCACAGAAGCCTTGAATTCTTCCAAGGCTTTGCGGGCAAGCTTGGTCTGTTCCTTTTCCGCCTGTGCCTCTTTGATTTCGCGGATCGTGTTTTCGATCTTTGCGTTGGCTTCGGAAAGGATACGCTGTGCCTCTTCCTTGGCGTTACGCATGATCTCTTTCCGTTGTTTGTTTACGGCTTCCAAATCCTGCTCGTAGCGGGCGGTAATATCTTCCAGCTTCTTTTCTTGTTGGCGGATATTCTGTCGCTTGCTTTCCCAATAGCGTTTGTCACGAACGATATCCTGTAGATATTTATCCATATTGATATAGTCGGAGCCGACATTAGCAGATGCATCCGCAATGACATCTTCCGGCAGGCCGATCTTCCGGGCGATCTCGATGGCGAAAGAACTTCCTGGATTACCGATCGACAGCTTAAAGAGCGGTTGCATCAGGTGGCGGTCATAGAGCATGGCACCGTTAACGATCCCTTCCGTGTCTTCAGCGAAATGCTTCAAGTTCTGGTAGTGAGTCGTGATAACGCCGTAGCTGTGATTCCGGTTGAAACGGTCCAACAGGGCTTCGGCAATCGCACCTCCGATCTGGGGCTCCGTGCCACTACCGAACTCGTCAATCAAGATTAGAGTTTTGCTGTTACAGTTCTTGACGAAAAATTTCATGTTCGTCAAGTGTGAACTGTAGGTACTCAAGTCGTTTTCAATACTTTGTTCATCTCCGATGTCAATGAACAGGTTTTCGAACAATCCCGTTTTCGAGCTTTCATATACGGGGATCAACAGGCCGCATTGCAACATATATTGCAGCAATCCGACCGTTTTCAGGCAAACGGATTTACCACCTGCGTTCGGCCCGGAGATAATCAGCAGGCGTTTTTTCTCTTCCAGGAGAATATCCAACGGGACAATCTGCTTGTTTTGTTTCTGTAACGAGAGGAAAAGCAGGGGATGCGCAGCGTGTATCCAGTCGATCTGCTGTTTGTCCTCGATGACCGGCTTGATTCCGTTTATCTGCTCGGCAAACAATGCTTTGGCGCGGATGAAGTCAATCTCGGCCAAGAACTCATAGGATTGCAGGATATCGGGGATTAACGGACGGATGAAGTTTGTAAATTCCGTCAGGATCTTCATGATCTCCCTGCGTTCGTCGCCTTCCAGCTCGCGGATGCGGTTATTTGCCTCCACGACGACTTCCGGCTCGATGAAAACAGTCTTGCCGCTAGCCGATTCATCGTGCACGATCCCTTTGATCTTCCGTTTGAAAGCCGGAGCGACCGGGATCATCAGGCGCCCATCGCGCATGGTGGGAGTAATATCTTTATCTACTACACCTTCCGATTGTGCGGCGCGTAATATCGACTGCAAGCTGCGGGAGATACCGCTCATGGTAGCCGTGATCTCTTTTCGTATCTGCGCCAGTGAAGGAGAGGCATTGTCCTTCACTCGTCCGAATTTGTCGAGTATCGCGTCGATCTTTCCGATTAACTGCGGGAATACCTGAATATCGCCGGCAAGGGCGGTCAATGCCGGGTATTTGATCTCTTCTCCCTCTTCCAGGGAAGGGCGAAAGAAGCGGATAATATCGTTGATTGTCTGGAGCGAACGTTTCAGGTCGAATAGCTCTTTTTCATCTAGCCAGGTTCCTTCGGGGCGTATCCGCTTCAACGAATAACGCACATCAAAAAAATAACTGGCGGGAAACTCGTCTTCTCCATGCAGGATACGAACAAACTCGTCAGTTTGTTCCAGGCGTCGGGTTACGGTTTGATAATCGGCAGAGAATTCCATCTCTGCCACCCGTTCTTCTCCGAGCGGGCTTAAACATTTCTCTGAAATTAAACGACGGACTTTATCGAAGCCCGTTTTTTGTTCGAAATTTTGCGGATATATCACGTTCTTGTAAATGCTTTATTTTACTTCGACCGTCACGGACCGGCGAATGGTCGGGCGGACGATGATTTCCATTTTGTTTTTACCCCTTTTGATATCGAACGTACAGGCATTGTTTCCGGATGGGTTGATATACGGGGCGTAATAATATAAATATGAGTAGGCGGTCTTGTTACCGGGTTTCTGGATCGCATCGGCTACTTGTGGGTATTTGAATGTGTCCCAGAACATACAACGTTTGAAACCGTTGGCATCCGTAAACTGGGTTTTCGGATCGCGGTATTTCATCGTGTTGGTAATAAATCCTTTGTAAGCAGCGGAGAATTCTTCTGCCGTGTGATTCATTTTCTGGTCGTTGATTTTCTCTACAATATCACGGGGGCGTAATCCAGCTGCATAGGCAGGAGAGTTCTTATCGACGTCGGCGATCTGTTCCATATGGTCGATGTCGTAACTTAGCCCTGTATAGTTGTAGGTTTTCTGATTGACCTTGAATGGCACGTTGCGCTGATATTTGACATATGGATATTGCATACACATCAACGGTGCATGAATGCGGGCGTATTCATCTAGACGATATGAGTCTTCCAGCAGTTCGTTTGCCTCGCATTCCCACAGGATACGGCCCGGTACATCACGTTGGTCAATCAGGCGAAAACCGAACTGGAGGAGATACTCCGCTTCCGCTTCTGCAGACATCGAGTTCAAGAACGGGAATGTCTCCATCTTACTGTGATTGAAGTTGTAGCGATAGATCGGCTCTTTTTCAATCAGAATCTTGTTCGCCCCTTTATAGTTCGGATTCTTATCGAAGAAATAGAAGGTCTGTACTATAATGTCGGGACGGTTTGTGTCGACAGTCATCCCTTTTTTGGTCAACTCCTTTTCGATACTTTCGTTGATGGCCGTTTCCAGTTTGCTGTTATTCTCGTCTATGGCAGAGAAGGCGAACGTCTTGAACTTTCCGAAATCTACAGGGTCGGCTGTCACGGTTGTCTTGAATGGACAGACAAATTCCCGTTCGCTGGTCGTTTCGAGGCTGTACATAGAAAAAGCGGTGGCCAATTGTTCTTCGGTAATCGCATTCCCTTTTTTGCATTCTTTTTTGACAAGCACCTGTTTAGCAGGGTTTGCCAGATTGCCGATCGTCAGTAATACCTCGTTTTTCCCGGCGGGATTCAGCATTTCACCGATCTCTTCCGACGAAATATCTGTCGTTTGCACACCGTCGATAGCTATAATGATATCATTGGTTTTAACTCCTGCGAGTTCTGCCGGCGAATAAGGAATGACACTGGTTATGACCGGTTTGTTTTTCCCCCAGTGGTCGCTTTGACTGATATCGTATGTAATTCCTAATCGGCATATATTCCGGTTTTGGGCAAAACCGGTAAGAAATGCAAATAGCAGTAAAACTGACAAAATCGCTCTCTTCATAATTAATTTCTTAATTGTTTTATTAATCTTATTATTTGTACTATGACAATAAATCATCTTTTACTACACAAAGGTAAAGATATTTTCGTTCTATAAGAACAGTTGGCAGTATATTTGATGTTATATTGGTGATTGATATCGACAAGAATAATGCCGACAGGCAGGTCGTATGACCGATATAGGTATGATATCTTACTGACAATTAGATAGTAATGAAAATATATAATTGATTATGAACAAGATGAATTTTAATAGCAAGAAGGAAACAGCTGACAAAAAAGAACGCCAAGGTGCTGATGAAGCGACAAAATTGCAGGATGAACAGGTAAATGCGTCAGAAGAAAATTCCGTATCTGACAATGTGACGGATGAAGGTCCGGAGCAGAAGGAGCTGGAAGAACTTAAGAAGAAATATGACGAACTGAATGATTCCCACCTGCGCTTGATGGCTGAGTTCGATAACTACCGTAAACGTACATTGCGCGAAAAGTCCGAGCTGATCAAGAACGGTGGCGAAAGTGCTTTGACTCACCTGCTTCCTGTTGTCGACGATTTCGAACGTGCTTTGCAGAATATCCGTTCGGCTGAAGATATAAAGGCTGTTACGGAAGGAGTGGAACTTATCTATTCGAAATTCATGTCTTACCTGTCTCATCAGAATGTAAAACCGATCGAAACTGTCGGTGAACCGTTCGATGCTGAAACGTCTGAAGCAGTCGCCATGATTCCTGCACCGGAACCCGATATGAAGGGCAAGGTTCTGGATTGTGTGCAGACCGGTTATACTTTGAACGATAAGGTGATTCGCCACGCTAAAGTAGTGGTAGGCGAATAATACGACAGGATAATGAGCAAATAACAACAGACAGATACGAAGATGGCTAAAAGAGATTATTATGAAGTGCTGGGCGTCGAGAAGACTGCCTCGGTAGAAGAAATAAAGAAAGCTTACCGTAAAAAGGCGATTCAGTACCACCCTGACAAGAATCCGGGTGACAAGCAGGCTGAAGAGAACTTCAAAGAGCTGTCTCTTATACACATCTCCGAGCCCACGAGACACTGAGCGATCTC
>OWIN01000869.1_pt1 | contig 14993 bp, 12 predicted proteins | sample 1732771 | NCBI WGS metagenome assembly OWIN01 (sample SAMN05065752, study PRJEB22554) | human gut metagenome | biome: ENVO:2100002; feature: ENVO:00000062; material: ENVO:00002003 | host: Homo sapiens | place: USA | reverse complement strand
AGATCGCTCAGTGTCTCGTGGGCTCGGAGATGTGTATAAGAGACAGTACATATACTTGTAATTTGAAAATGTATTGTCTTTTAGACCTCTTTTTAACTGAATCCAACTATAATACAAATCATTGATGGTAAGAGTCTTCTTATCTCCCCTGACTCCATCCAGAACGTCACGAAGTACATCCAATTCCTTTGTCCTTAACTCTTCCAATGTGACTGCGCTTATGGAATGTCTATTGCCTCGTTTATCTCTCCACTTAAACTCGTATGTACCACTTGTTCTTTGGTATTCGCCCTCTTTCAACACTCTATTTTTATTATCTTTGCGTCTCTCTACTGCCATGTAATAATCTCCTCTCATAACAACAAAGAGAACACGCTCAAGCTCATTATAGCCTCAACATGTTCTCATTGTCCACCAGAATATTACTTCGTTTTTATTTTATATAGAGTATGCCTTTTCAATATACTCCTCAAATAACCTTCGCTTAATTAACCGCTTACTTCCAACCCATATTACATAGGGACAATTATCACCATTCGTCATTTCTCGAAGTTTATTCTGTCCAATTCCAAAATACTTGGCAGCCTCTTCTAATGTCAGATTTGCTTTTTCCCACACTGGAACTGACTTCATCATTATCATCTCCTTTTCACAAGAACGGAATATCATCCATGTCCTCTACTTTCATGAATTCATTTCTATCTTGATATTCTTGCACACTTTTATACTCTGTAACGCTGCCATTTTTATCATATACAATTACTTTATGAATTCGACGCAAAAATGCTTTCCATGATTCCATATCTTCACGCTGTATTTCATGGTATTGTTTCTCTAACGACCAATTTGATACTATATACACTTTATTATAACAAGCATATTTATTTGAAAACCTGCTAGGCAGCTCTAGCGGATAAATATCACAGTACAACAACATTTCCTTCAATTTAATGGAAGACCTAAATTCATCAAAACAAATAACCGGCTGGCAATTATATCCATCGAATGGATGTAAATAGTCCGTAACTCTATATACATTTGAATATCCATTTGACTCGTATACACCTCTAGTCTTTCCTGTTCCAGTAGCTCCATATATATATATTATTTCCATATCCAATCTAATGGTTTCTTTGAAGCGCTCTGTTAATATTGTTGTTCGAATTTTATCTAATTTATCTATCTGTAATATATAATCTTGATTGGTCGCTATTATCTCTGCATTAGTCATGTTATCGTTTATCATTTGATAAAGCACTGACATGTCGTTACGTTTTCCTTTAGAATCAGGTGGCTTTGTGCCATATTCTTCAAAAGTGCCTTCAATTTTTGTCTCTTGTTTACTTTCATCTAGCTCCCACTTACCACACTTACGAATATAATTTACATTTTCTGATACCGTACCCTTACATTTCTCAATATGTGCTTCTGGGAACTGCTTCTTTACTGTGCTAAATCTTACTCTCGATGAAAACACGACAAATACATGTGTGTGATAACATGACCCCATTTCATCAGCCATACAAAAATACTGTATTGTTTTAAAATTGCCTCCCAATATCTCTGCAATTTTATCATGCACATACCCTTTCTCTTTTGGCGAATTAATGGTTAATTGATACATATTTGATTGTGTGTCCATTCTATCCCTCTGTTTATTTTGTGCAGCGTTGTGAACGCCTGAAACACGTTGTATTTACTAGGTTTATAGATGTTTGTGCATGTCGGGGTAATACTAACCCCGACATGCATCACTGCTTGCGTCCCCTTCGGGTTCGCCAGCAGTGAGCACATTGTCAACTGAGTAACACCTGCTTTATATGTTTTTTCCAGTCCACCATATCTCTTATGCGTGGTATCTTTACCTCATATAATGGATATCCATCCGCTAAAAGACAACCTTCTCCTTGATGATACACTTTATCAGGAATATCTTCACCTGCAAATATCATTCCTTTCTGCTCACGCGACATTCTTCCCATTCCTAATATCACCATGAACGAATCTCTTGAACCATTTGCAAATAATGATGCATCAGCTCGTTGTGTAACTATCCATACTCCCACCTTAATGCCTCTTCCTAGCATAAGCATTTCGGCAATAGCATTTGTTATTTCAGTAGCTTTCTTAGTCTTATCTCTCTTATCATTTCCACCGTAATAAAGTATACTGCTAGGGTATTCATCATAGATTAGGAGCATCCTTTTACCTGTATCTCTTTTCTTTCTTCTTTTGCTGAATTTATCATAATACTCCATTACACCGTCATAGCATTCATCCCCTTTGAAATAATGCTCGCAACCAGTCAAAAATTCAAAATCATCAGAGTATTTGAAATCCAGCACATACAATTCTATGTCAGGATTTTCTTGCAGCAAATTTCCTATAAGATACATTAATGCATACGACTTACCTGACCCACTGCTTCCTGTTATAAGCGCGTGAGGATGTGTTTCTAATTTGAGAAGTATGGGAGAGGGGTTTACCATTCCCTCTCCTGTTCCATACCCCCAAATCATTAATGACCATCCCATCTAGCATCAGGTACGTTTTCAGCAACTATTTCACAACTCATGTTCTGATGTATATTTTTCACATACTCAGCATACTGTGGTGAATACCTTACAACTCGTATTAGAAAACAATTTCCAATATCTTCATAACCATCTATATTGATTATGTCATACGTCATTCCATCATTTGCCCAAGCTTTATCGCTTGTTATCTGAGGAAAATCTCCGGCTCTTATCTTTCTTGAAATGTCATTCTGCAGAGTTCTTGCATATTCATTAAGCTCTTCCTTTTCATATCGCATTCCAATATTATTTTTACATATCTGAAACTGGTAGAAAATGACACCTTGTGAAATAATATATGGTTTATCTTGAAACACAATCTCATTAACATTAATCGGAGGTTTACTTCCTATAGAATCAGCCGACCCCTTCAATGTCCGATATAAGAGCATTTTTAGCAAAGGGTAATCTCTCCTAGCCTGAATCTCTATTTCGTTTTCTTGTTGCAGCTTAATTAAATCCACTTGTGCTTCCTGCTTTTTTACACATTTAGAGTATACATAGGAATACAGCCATATAATTAATCCTCCGATAATCACTATCTCTATATGATTGTACCAGATCCATATACATCCATATATAAGAGCGTACCCGAACAACACCACTCCACTTAAAGAAAGGGCAAAGAGGAGAATAACTCTCCCCTTTTTTCCCTCTTCCTTGTAGACAGATGCTTTATCCCAAAACCACTCTATCGGGTAAGTCAGGATAGATAACAACCACTCTACAAACCACATTATGGAAGCACCTCCAAACCTTCTGCCTTACAAGAGAGCTTATACTCACGGCTTTCTCTATCAAAATAAAATCTTCCTGCCAGTGCTTTTGCTCTAACCTTAATACTTCCTCCCTTCTGTTCAATCATTTCTGATGAAAGCGGAATTTTCATGTCATAGACCTTAACTACTACTCTCTCAAACTTTCTCTTTGGCAATACCATAGTTACCTTCTTAAAAGATGGTGATTCTGCTCTCTTACCATCTACATAATCATAACCATCTGTAATATCTACTGCCTGCATAATACCATCTACAGCGTTTGTAATCTGTTCCTGTGTCAAAACGATATCTGTTATATTCATATGCACTTCCTTCCACTGGGGGATAAAATCCCCCAGATTTTTTAATCATTATTCAAAAAATCACTAAATGCGTCAAAGATTTCCTTTGAATCTTTATGGTCTATCCGCGCAATTGTCTCTAAATCTTCATTTGCTTTAATTTCATATCTTGTATATCCAAATGAATAAGGAAAATTATCCTTTGCAGGTGCAATCATAATTCGACCTTCTTCAATATCAAACACGCAAACGACCGTTTCGTCAAGACGTTTTATATTTCCACGCTTGCCACCAGAATAAACTTGTACACAATACTTTTTTGTTGTGACGAAATTATGACTGTGCTTTCTCAATGCATCGATCAGTTCCTGTGTTTTCATTTTTCCTCCTTTCCACCATATCTGATATCTGATATAATTTAAATTTAGCAGCGCTTGCTATGTTCATATACTATCATTTTGAAACACTAAAAAAAACGGTCGCAATATACTATCGTTTTTTTATAATTATCATTTTGACCTGTGGAGGTTTTTGTGAATAAGGAAGAACAATTTAATTTTGTCGAAAAGTACTTAGATTTTAAAGGTGAGATAAATGCAGATTGGAAAAAATATATTCTACTTGAAAAACTGCTCCAATCATTAGATGATTCTAAACAGTACAACTCTAGCATGTTTAGTAAAACAAACACAAAGAAATTAATAGATTTTTATAAGAATCCCTCTTCCAATCTTCGCGCCTCTCTGCGCTCAAGATATATATTTTATTTTGATAAAAGTGGGCATTATTTTGATGATTCAAATTTCAATAAAATGCTTAATGGTTCACGTAAAGCAAATATTTATCTGCTCAACGCACTTGCTGACATTCTTGTTAAAGGTTACTTTGATGATTCTCTATATTCATATATAGAACCGCTCGAGAAGTTTTCAAACTGTACCCTATTTTCACCTGCTTATCGTTACATTGAAATTTGTATAGCAGTCTCCATTCTGAGAAATGAAGAATTACAAGCATATGATATTAAAAACGGCAATGACACACTCATGAAACTAATTACTTCTGACTTATCACGTATAATTTTTATACAGAATCATAAACCTTATATATCCAGTTATATCCATCGCGATTATGATGCGGTAAATGATTATGATATGGAAGATGATTATTCTCAATCGATTATTGCAGAACTTTATGCACCTATGCCGCGGGAATTGCCCCATATTACAATGTCCAACTATGAGAGATTCAATCATATCCTATCAAAAGGGCATAAGCTCACTGATGCACTCCCACATTTAAGTGTTGAATTGCTAATCTGGCTGAACATGTATTTTAGTGGATATTATAAGTCCCAAGATTTATATTTTCATCAATTGTTGTTTTTTCTCTCATTTGTTTCAGAAGATACATTGAATGAATATTTGAATTATGTTCCTCCTCATAACTTGAACATTCTTTCTGCCGCTACATCTGGATATTATACAGATATAAAACATATTTTGGAAATACCATCAATTTCAGATTTTTCTCTTAATATCGATATTTGTTTAACGGAATTTCATCTTGAATACTTGAACAGAACTTATATGTCCTTTAGGCATCCAAGGTGGCTTTTATTTACATTATGTCATCTCACCAATAAGCAAATGCAGACAGCTAAATACTTGTATGTCTCTTTAGTACTAAGAAAGCGGTATCACCCACAAAAAAACAACGATTCTTTTCCAGCCGAAATAATAGAACTATTACGTTTGAATGTACCTGATGTTGATGAACTCTGCGATATCTGTTCTTGCAAATATCGTTAATAACATAACTAAAAAGGAAATGAAACTGATTTATTTCAATTTCATTTCCTTCTTTGCTATTCTTTAATAATTTCTTCAATAGGTTTCCAAACATTACTATTCATAACATTTTCGTCCCATTCAGTATTTTACATATATATTTGTGAACCAACAGCTCTTACAAATCCCCACTTTACCTCTGAATATCTCTCTGAATATTTTTTCAATGCATCAAATTTTTTTCCTGCATATCCGTCGATATTATTGGAACTTCCGTCTGTAGTGATTCCGCCTTTTGCCTCGATTATCCATATATCACCACTTTCTGTCTCAATAATATAGTCTGGATAGAAATGATTTCTTCTGAAACCTCTTTTATACACAATTCCAAAATACTCTTCTCCCTTGTCTCCGTTCTTGTAGACATGTTTTACAGGGTGCTTATCATCTTCGCACCATTGTTCGAAAGCAATTTCAGAACATGTTCTGTTCGGTGCAATAAGAATATTATTTCCATATCCCTCAAATACATTTGTTCCAAGAATATTCGTAACTGTAAACTTCTTGTGCTGCTTATAATACTGGTACAGAGGAACCGTCCATTTCTTTTCTATGATATCAGTTTCTTGAATATCAGCGATAGTGCTTTCATCTATTTTACGGAACAAATCTACTAATCTATCTCTATTATTGACAAGAAATGCATTATATTCTCTAAGTGTCATTCCTTCCAGAAGTTTATTTGTTGTCTCGAAATTTTTCTCCTCCTGTGATAATAAAGACATCTGCATATCCTGAGGCCCAAACAGCACTTTAAGAGCATTATTGGAAATATTTTCATCAATCCCAATAGCCCTTGCAATTTTTCTCTTTGCATCTCTAATAATAAATCCATCATCATGGTTGTTTATTTGATGTTCACCACCAAAAATAGAATTTAGCTTAGTCATGTCATGGGTTGTTCTTGCAACTCCTTCGATAGCAGAAGTCTTTAGCTTCGTTCCGAATACATACCCTTTACTAACTTCCATTTCTCGCCTATCGAGTTTTCCATCGCCATTTGAATCACATTCGGAAAGCATTTGTTTTCTAACAACCTTAACCACCGCTTCTGGATTTACAGATATTCTATCATTGCCATCTAAGATTTCTCTTGTTAATGAAATGTTGAAAATACCTATTTTCTTTTTGTGCTGATATGTATAAAAGCTATCACTTATGCTACTTGTTAAACCTTCCGAAAACTGGCTATCTAATGTATATAGATAACAGCAATCCAACAAATCACTTTCATAATGCTTACGTTCTGGCATTCTCCTTATTCTACCAACAGTCTGTATATTGAATCTTTCTGTTCCACCTTCTCGAAGCTTCACAAGGATTTTTGCACGAGGACAATCCCATCCCGTTGCTATTGCCTGCTTGAACAATAAAAACCTATACTCACCATTTATCTTAATGATTTCTTCTGGTTTATCTGGATGGTCACCACTAAACCATGATGCTACAAATCCAGATGATTCTGGATACCCCATATCATCAAGTGCCTGTTTTACTCTGTCAATCCATTCTGGGTTTCCATTTGGAAATTGAATCACTACAAGCGGATTTATATCTAAGCCAAGCTTTTCATACTCTTTCTTAATCTCAATTCTCTTCTTATCTGCCAACTCCAGAAGCATCAAATCATCATCAAGATTGTTGTTCTCTTGAATTGCATATGTAACCCCCTCATTTACAGATATACCCATAGCAATTAAACCAGCGCCTATTACTTCATTATCCGATATTATCTCAACATGATCAGCAACAGTTACTGGAGTTGCCGAAATTCTTAAGACATGAACTGGATGAATGTTTGCAACATATTTATTTGCAGTATCTCTATACTTATGTTCCTCATCAATAAGCATAAATATATCAATATTCGAATTGTGACATTCATAAATCTTTGACATAAAATCTTTATGCTCGCCTTCTTTTAATACAACATTAGAAGCACTGTTGATTTTATCCCAATTTATGAAAAACACCTGCCCTTTGGGGTCTGGTTCACTAATAAATGAATAAACATCTCCATACGGAATGCCCGTTGTAAACTCATCAAAACTGTCTTGAGACTGTTTATGAAGACCTCCCGCTCCTGGACACAACCACAGAAACACAGTATCGGGATTCTCATCTAAGTAATCATCAATAAACTTGCAGACCATTACAGTTTTTCCTGAACCAGTTGGAGCATATAAAACCATTTCTTCGTGGTCTGCACACTTATTTAAAAGATTTTCTTCGTGCTCTGTTTGAAAGTCACACAATCTTCCATTAAACATTTTATTCCGCCACCTCTCTTAACTCTTGACCGAAGTATTCTCTTGGAATATATTTGAATCCTTTTGCCCTCAGTAGTTCCATTTCTTCTGAATTTAAAATAATATTTTGATTCAACCAGATTCTTTCAATCATTTTATAACTATCTTTGCTAAGAATCTTCGACTTTATGTCATCCTTATTAAGAATCAAAACATTCTTCTTACCATCCAATTCTATACTATTCTGCAATTCAATCATTTCCTTTATATGTAAGCACAATACATTACTCAACAAATAATTCTCAGGACGTCTAGGTGTCCAATCACAGACCATATAAGCGACATTTGCTTCTAATCCATCAGAATATGCCATTCCTTCCAACTCAGGGTAAATCTGATATTTTTTCTTTCCATAACAGTTCTTATGTCCCTTATCTTCCTTTTTTGCGTATGTTTCTGCTTCTACTCCGTAATTACCTTCAAGAGTATTTCCTAAAACATCTTTTCCTTCAATTGAGCATACTGTTCTTGGCCAATTAATGTATCGTGCTATACCTCTATTTTTCCACTCAACATCTTCTTCTGAATAGCCTGCCTTTCGTAAATCTTTTTCCTCATGCTCACCCATTTCATTGTTTGTTACAGATATACAAATCCTATTTCCAGCATCTACCTTATTAAGCAGATTGACAGCATGCATAGTTGTTCCAGACCCCGCAAAGAAATCAATCACTATCGCATCCTTGTTTTTCCCTATGGCAAACTTCAAACAATCCATAACTGCATAAAGTGATTTAGGATAAGGAAAACTTCTATCAGGTAATAATTTCGACAAAATATTTGTCCCATAAGTCTCTGCATTATGGCTCTTCATATTCCAAACTCGTTTTGGTGGAACTAATCCTTCCTCTTCATAATAGGCTTCTACAGCTCCATCATCTGTATATCCAGACACTTTTGCTTTCCCGCTCTCAATATCGTTTATTGTACCTGTAGGTAAGTAATATACTGTTCCAGTCTTTTTGTCTTTATTCCAATTCTTCACTCTAACATATCCACTTTTTAGGTTATTTCGTAAAACCTCTGGTGTTAATCCCCATAAAGTTTCAATACCATGACTGTCTAACGGCCAAATAACAACACATCCATCCGGAATACTAACGTTATTCCTGTCAATCTCATCTGATAACGCGTCTCCTACCATCTTTATTTTTCCTGTGTTCTCATCGACAAAAATCGGATAAAACTGATTAGGTCGTGCTCCTCTTTTGCTTGATGGTTCTCTCCGTCTTAATCCAAGCCATTCTATTGGTCTATTCTCTTCTTTTTTCACCTCATTATCTAACATGTTTATTCTAGTTTGTACAACCGATGCTTTTCCAAGACTGACGTAAAACACATACTCTTCAACTCTTGAAAACTGACCTGTTCTTACGACTCCCTTTGCACTAATAACACTTGTTATCATCTGAATTGTCGCTTCTGGAAACAGTTCTTCAAGTAAGCACCCTAAATGAAGATATTCTTTTTCATCAATAGTTACTATAAGAATAGAATTATCAGGATTTAAGAGCTTTCGAGCCAATAATAATCTTGTTTTCATAAAAGAAAGCCATTTACTATGCTTATAAGTATCCTTATCATCCACATAGTCATTATTGTATTTCCAACTTCTATTTCTGTTATTATATGGAGGGTCTATATAGATACAATCAACCCTCCCTCTATGAGTTTTTTCCAGTAAATAAAGTGCCTGTAAATTATCCCCCTCTATAATAAAATCCCACGGTTTATCTGGATTTTTACACACACGTTTAGTTTCATCGGCGCACAAGACAGGTATATTTTCACAGAGCATATCATCTACTGATTCCGTATGTTCTTCAAATACTAATCCAAATTTCTTTTCATTAAGATGATTCTCTATCTCATTAAATGCTCTAACTGATTCATCATCTGAATGCTCAGCTTTTAGATGTTCTAGAAAAGCTATCATCGCATCTCTTTTTTGTTTAGTAATATTAGCCATTGGACAATTTTCCTCCCATACACGCAACAAAGAGGATAGAAGTTTCCTTCCATCCTCCTTATATTATCTTTTATATACTATTTGAGCATGTTCTCTTTAATTTTAGTATAATTTTGCACCAGCTGGGATGTGTGGGTCTACCATCAGCAGATTCAGTCCCTCGGAGCCGTTCTCTTCATGTACTGCAGAAATCAGCATGCCGCAGGAATCAATTCCCATCATCTTTCTTGGTGGCAGATTCACGATTGCAATACAAGTCTTTCCAATCAGCTGTTCTGGCTCGTAGAACTCATGAATTCCACTTAAAATCGTTCTGTCTGTGCCTGTTCCATCATCCAGAGTGAACTGCAGAAGCTTCTTGCTCTTTGGAACTGCTACGCAATCCTTTACCTTAACTGCTCTGAAATCGGACTTTGAGAAGGTATCAAAATCAACGTCCTCTTCGAACAGTGGCTCAATCTTAACATTAGAAAAATCAATCTTCTCAGGTTTAGTCGCAATCCGGTCGCAATCATCAGCTGTGTTGCTCTTAGATTCCTTATTTTCTGGCTTTCCTGAGCCGATGGATTTCATTGTCGGGAACAGAAGTACGTCTCTGATCGCTGCAGAATCAGTAAGCAGCATACACATTCTGTCAATACCGAAACCGATACCACCTGTAGGAGGCATACCGATCTCCAGTGCATTTAAGAAATCTTCGTCTGTATGGTTTGCTTCTTCATCACCGGCAGCAAACAGTTCTTCCTGTGCTTTGAAACGTTCTCTCTGATCGATCGGATCGTTTAACTCGGAATAAGCATTTGCCATTTCCCAGCCATTCATGAAGAACTCGAAACGCTCTACATAATCTGGGTTTTCTGGTTTTTTCTTTGTTAATGGAGAAATCTCTACTGGATGGTCCATAACAAAGGTTGGCTGTAACAGATGTTCTTCTACGAATTCCTCGAAGAACAGGTTTATGATATCACCCTTTTTATGGCGCTCTTCAAATGCAATATTCTTTTCTTTTGCAACAGCTCTTGCTTCTTCCAGTGTGTGGATCTCGTTGAAATCTACACCTGAATACTTCTTAACAGCATCTACCATAGTAATGCGCTCAAATGGCTTTCCAAGATCCATTTCAATACCATTGTATACGATCTTAGTAGTTCCAAGAACTTCCTGCGCAACGAAACGGTACAGATTTTCTGTTAAATCCATCATGCCGTGGTAATCAGTATATGCCTGATATAACTCCATCAAAGTAAATTCCGGGTTGTGTCTTGTATCAAGACCTTCATTACGGAATACACGACCGATCTCGTATACTCTCTCCAGACCGCCTACGATCAGACGCTTTAAATAAAGCTCCAGTGAAATACGCAGCTTCAGGTCTTCATTTAAAGCATTGAAATGAGTCTCAAATGGTCTTGCTGCTGCACCACCTGCATTTGCAACCAGCATAGGAGTCTCTACTTCCATAAAGCCTTCTCCGCCTAAATATTTACGGATAGCAGCTAAAATCTTGGAACGCTTTATAAAGGTATCCTTTACATCTGTATTCATGATAAGATCTACGTAACGCTGACGGTAACGCATATCTGTATCAGTCAGTCCATGGAACTTCTCCGGAAGGACCTGAAGGCTCTTGGAAAGAAGGGTCACTTCATCTGCATGAACGGAAATCTCACCTGTCTTTGTGGTGAATGCTTTTCCCTTTACGCCTACGATATCACCGATATCCATCTTTTTAAAATCTTTATATGCATCTTCACCGATGCTGTCTCTTGCCACATAAACCTGGATATTTCCCTTAAGATCCTGAATGTTGCAGAAAGAAGCCTTACCCATAACACGCTTAAACATTAAACGTCCGGCAATGCTTACTTCTTTTCCTTCCCACTCTTCGTAATGTTCCTTAATATCCATGCTGTGGGCAGTTACATCATATTTTGTGATCTGGAAAGGGTCCTTTCCAGCTGCCTGAAGTTCTGCCAGCTTGTCACGGCGTGCCTTCAGTACATGGTTTAAATCCTGCTCTGTCTGATTTGACTTCTGCTGCTCTCCCACGTTTTTTGCTCCTTTGTGATAAAGATTTTTAGTTTTATGATACTCTCTGGATCTCCAGTACTTTGTACTGAATGATTCCAGCCTGTGTTTCTACGTCTACAACATCTCCTACAGACTTGCCGATCAGAGCACGTCCTACAGGAGCTTCATTGGAGATCTTGTTCTGAAGGCTGTTTGCCTCAGTGGAACCTACAATATAAAATTCCATCTCCTCGTCATATTCTACATCTAACAGTTTCACTTTGCAGCCGATGTTGATCTTATTTACATCGATTTCTTCTTCTACAACAACTTCAGCGTTCTTTAACAGCTTCTCCAATTCTTCAATACGAAGCTCGATATCTCTCTGTTCATCTTTTGCTGCATCGTACTCAGCGTTCTCAGAAAGGTCTCCCTGTTCTCTTGCCTCTTTGATCTTCTGAGCTACTTCTTTTCTTTTGACTACTTTCAAGTTCTGCAGCTCATCCTCGTACTGCTTCAGTCCGGCATATGTCAAAATGTGTTTCTTATCTGCCATTTTTCTGCTTCCTTCCTTTTACTATTTACTTATGACTTTCATTTATGGTGATGTCACCGCCAGATGACATGTCCGTATACTTATAGCCTGCATTCAGGGATATGTTTAAATTCGCCCACTGCATTCTATGTGTTATCTGCACCTTTCATGTCACTGTTTTTGTTTTATGAAAAAATGTCTTCAGTATCTCTTAAAATACCCCACGCATTCAGTGTATTATATAGGAAAATCCAGTCATTGTCAAGTACAGCCACAGGCGCAAAAAACCCTTTCCCGCCACCAAAAGCCTAGGGCGGGAAAGAGTTTTATATGTCCTGTGGACTTATATACGTCTGTCCGTCAGACAGGGCGCTTTTTATTACTCATCCCAATTGTGATATACAGCCTGAACGTCATCGTCCTCATCTAACAGATCCAGAATACGGTTTAATTTCTTAATATCATCTTCATCTGAAAGCTCTACCCATGTCTGTGGAATCATGGTAACATCTGCTTCCATCATCGGGATTTTTAATGCTTCTAATGCTTCACGCACTGCACTGAAATCATCAGGTGCAGTAATAACTTCGTAGCTGTCTTCTTCCTCGGAAAAATCCTCAGCACCTGCATCTAATGCAGCCATCATCAGTTCGTCTGCATCCATCTCGCACTCCTCTTTGTCGATGATGATCTGGCCTTTTTTATCGAACATATAGGAAACGCTTCCTGGAGTTCCTACATTGCCGCCGCCCTTTGTAAATGCACTTCTTACATTTGCAGCTGTACGGTTCTTGTTGTCTGTCAGAGTATCTACGATAATAGCAACACCGCTTGGACCGTAACCTTCGTATGTAAGTGTTTCGTAGTTTACGGAAGCTGCATCACCTGCTGCCTTTTTGATACCACGGTCAATGGTATCGTTTGGCATGTTGTTTGCTTTTGCCTTTGCAATAACATCACGAAGCTTGCTGTTATTTGCCGGATCAGGTCCGCCCTCTTTTACAGCTACCGCTAACTCTCTTCCGATAACAGTAAAGATCTTACCCTTAGCAGCATCGTTGCGCTCCTTTTTATGTTTGATATTGGCAAATTTTGAATGTCCTGACATTGGTATAACACCCTTTCTTTATTTCTTCTTTCTTTCGTTTACTAATACATCTTACCTATACTAACACGATTTTTTTTATCTTGCAAGAAAAAATACGATAAATCCACCTAAAATCAAGCTGGATCAGACCTGGATAGCCAGATTTTTAAGCCACTTTTTCTGGCGATAGCGCATGTAGCCCAGGATCGTCTTATAAACTTCTTCTGACATAACAAGGGCATATACCCAATAAATAGGAAGATGCCATACCAACGCTCCTAAAAACGCTAACGGAACACCAATGAACCAGACTCCACTGGTATCCAGGAATAAGCACATCCTGGTATCACCACCGCTTCGTAGTACACCTACAATATTTACATAGTTAAACATTTTTGCAGGCATATACGCAGCAAATACCAGCAGACAGCGGCTTACATCCATAGCCACTTCCGGGGTGATACTGTAAATGCCGATGATCTTCCAGCGTCCCAATATGAGACACACACCCGCTGTTATCGTCACAATAAACTGAAGAATGAAAAACTGGGTAGCATATTTTTCTGCACGTTTTAACTTACCTGCACCAAGTTCATTTCCCAAGATAACTGCTGTAGCAGCACTTAAGCCCTGGAATAATACCACCGCAATATCCTGAATGGTAGTTGCAATGGTAATGGCAGCCACTGCATCGTCACCCATACGTCCATATGCCAGTGAATACATGGTTGTTCCCAGTCCCCACATAAACTCATTTGCAATAACAGGCGCAGAAGTCTCCACAAACCGCGCAATAAAGGTCTTATGCCATCCAAACATCCCCTTAAATCCACAGGCAAGAGGCAGCTTTTTCCCATACACATAACAAAGCACTAAAGTTACCTCAATGCATCTGGCAATAAGTGTGGCACAGGCTGCACCTGCTACACCCATGGTCGGTGCACCAAATTTTCCAAAAATAAGCACATAGTTTAAGCAAATATTAATAGCAATGGCGATGCAGCTGCAGATCACCGGAAATACTACTTTATTAGAAGCACGCAGCATTGCCACATATACATTTGTAAGGGCAATAAACGGATAGCACAAAGCTGCGATCCGGAGATATTTTGCCCCCAGCTCAATGCTCCCCTCACTGGTAGTGAAAATCCTCATGACCATTTTAGGGCTGGCAATAGCCGGTATCACAAAAAATAATGCTCCCACCATAGCAAGCATCACACAAAGCCCTAAAACCTTCCTAATATTTTTCACATCGCCACTGCCCCAGAACTGAGCCGCTAAAATACCACCGCCGCTGACAATTCCGAAAACCAGCAGAGAAAACACGAAAAACACTTTGTTGGCAAGACCAACTGCTGCGATAGCAGTGGATCCCAATCCTCCGATCATAAGAGTATCTACCATATTTACAATGGTATTTAACATTCCCTGCAGTGCCACCGGGCATGCGATCATAAGTGCCTTTTTTAAGAAACGCCCGTCATGAAGCATTTCCCAGGTACGATTTAATATTCCTCCCATTTTTATCTCCATTATCTGTTGATGTACTCTCGGAATCTTTTTGTACTTGATTTTGCGAGAAGATTTTTTGTCA
>OWIN01000867.1_pt1 | contig 15009 bp, 9 predicted proteins | sample 1732771 | NCBI WGS metagenome assembly OWIN01 (sample SAMN05065752, study PRJEB22554) | human gut metagenome | biome: ENVO:2100002; feature: ENVO:00000062; material: ENVO:00002003 | host: Homo sapiens | place: USA | reverse complement strand
CCGCGTATGCGCTCGCATGCGGCCCGTAGGGGATATAAGTTAGATTCGGTCTCCCGTCCGGTATGTACGGAAGACTTTTTCGACTTCGACCTGATTATCGGAATGGACAACCGTAACATAGACGATCTGAAACGGAAAGCCCCGGATTTGGAATCCGTGGAAAAGATACATCAGATGACGGAATATTCCCAGAACAAGCTGTATGACCATGTCCCCGATCCGTACTATAGTGGAGCGGAAGGTTTCGAGCTGGTCCTTGATCTGCTGGAGGATGCTTGCGCTGGGCTACTGGATGAGCTTGTACAGTTTATTTCTTCAAATCCGGATAACTGATTCGTGTATGGTACATGATCTTCAGTTTTTCCACAAAGACATTCTTAACCGTTTCCACATCCTTGAACGTCAGCGGGGCATTACGCATCAGTCCGTCGGCAATCTGTCCGTCTATGATCTTGTCGACTAAGGCACGAATGTTTTCTTCCGTGTGTTCTTTCAGGCTACGGGAGGCCGCTTCTACGGAATCAGCCATCATCAGGACGGCAGTCTCTTTCGAGAACGGGTTCGGCCCCGGATAGGTGAAAGCCTCTTCGTCTATTTCGCGGTCGGGATACTGGTTTTTGAAAGAGTTATAGAAGTATTTGGCTTTTCCGCGTCCGTGATGGGTACGGATAAAATCGATGATGGCTTTTGGCAACATTGCTTTTTCTGCGATCTTGACACCGTCGTTCACATGATTGATAATGATTTTCGCGCTTTGGTCGAACGATAGCTGGCTGTGCGGATTGATACTGCTTTGGTTTTCGGTAAAGAATGCCGGATTCGCCATCTTACCGATATCATGATACATGGCTCCTGTACGTACGAGCTGCGCGTTTGCTCCGATAGCGGCAGCCGCTTCCGACGCTAAGATCGACATCTGCAAAGAATGTTGGAAGGTTCCCGGAGATATTTCGGACAGCTTTTTTAGGATCGGCGTATTGATGTTGGAGAGTTCGACCAACGTAATGCTGGACACATAACCGAATGTCTTTTCCAGCATATAGACTAATATGTAAGTAAACATCAGCAGGATAAAATTGATGCCGAAATAGAGCATCATCATCCAGTTGATCTTCTTGAAGTCCGCTTCCTGGTAGATGGACAGGCTGATGTAGCAGAGCGCATAGGACATGAAGATGAAGAAAGCGCAGCGGATCAGTTGGGAACGTTCGTATAAATCCCTCAAGCTGAATGTCACGACCATGCCGGCAATCACCTGTAGCAACAGGAATTCGTGCGGGAAAGGCACCATTAGTGAGCAGATCAGCACGATGATCAGGTGTGTGAACAGCGCCGTGCGCGAGTCGAAGAACGTGCGCACGACAATCGGCACGATAGCGAACGGAAGGATATAGACATTGAACAACCCGTACGTCACGCAAAGTTCTGTCAGGATGCAGCTCACGAATACGCATAGTACGAGGAAAAGCGCATTCCTCCTGTTATGCAGGATTTTCAACCGGAAAGACCACAGGTACAGCCAGAAGCAGAAGAGAATACCGAATACCAGCACGAACTGGCCTCCCATGATGATACCTTGCCGTTGGGCTCCTCCGGACTTGGTCTCGTGTACGATCTTAAGGGAACGGAGCACATTGTAAGTATGGTTGTCGATGATTTCGCCCCGGTCGACGATACGTTCTCCTGCCTGTATCATGCCGTTGGCCAGCGGGATGCTGTTCAGGATATCTTCCCTGACTTTTTCCGACATCGTCTTGTCGTATGTGATATTTTCCACCAAATAATTGTTGATATCGCAAGATTGCAATACCGACTTGTCCAGATAAGAGGGGCAATTGTTGATGATAAACTCATACGCCGTCTTGACTGTAAAAAAATCGCTACTGTAATGGGGGTGCGCTACGCTGCCCGCGAGCAGGTTGATGCGGGGATATTCCTCCTTCTTGAGTTCATCCATGTCCTGGGTAGAAATGATACCATCCCGGTATAGCTTTTGCAAGCTGTTTTCGATATACTGCATATAGGCCGGAGTCGCCCGGTTTCTCAGCGTGCCCTGATAGTCGGCGCGTAGTTTGTCTATCTCTTCAGATTCGATTGTGGTATCCAGTCGGTAATAAGGCTCGAACTTTTTGAGAGCGCTGTCGCGTTCGGCCTGTACTTCCGCATCAGTCTTGTAGATCGGGAAGTCGCTCGGAGCGGTAAGCAACCCGTACCGCCAAGGTTTTCCTTCATAGAATTGGTAACGGAATTTTCCTTCCCTCGGAAAGAAGTAAGCGATCAACAAGGCCGCCACAATAAAATAGACACTCGGATGTATGCTATAGTTATTTGCTTTCATAATGTTCTGTTTTATGTATTGAAAGGCGAAATGTACATAAAAAAGTTTACTAAGAGAAAAAAAAGGGCTACTTTTGCCGCAGTAAACGGAATTATGATTTATGAATTGTGATTTATGCGTTGTTATAAATCACAATTCATAAATCACAAATCATAAATCACATAGAAAGATTATGACTCAAAGGAAAGTTAGAGTCCGATTTGCACCGAGTCCCACTGGGGCCTTGCATATCGGAGGTGTTCGTACAGCTTTATACAATTATCTATTTGCCAAACAGAATGGTGGAGATCTGATTCTCCGTATTGAAGATACCGACTCGCAGCGTTTTGTTCCCGGAGCGGAAGCCTATATTATAGAAGCGCTTACCTGGTTGGGGATCAAGTTTGACGAAGGTGTCGGCTTCGGAGGCGAATACGGGCCTTACCGTCAGAGCGAACGCAGGGATATTTACAAGAAGTATGTCGATCAGTTGTTGGACGCCGGTTGTGCTTATATCGCATTCGATACCCCCGAAGAGTTGGATGCCAAACGGAAGGAAATTCCCAATTTCCAGTATGATGCGTCTACCCGTATGCAGATGCGCAACTCGCTGACTCTTTCCGAAGAAGAAGTGAAGTCCTTGATCGATGCTGGCAATCAGTATGTGGTCCGTGTCAAGATCGAACCGGATGAGAACATCCATGTGAACGACCTGATCCGTGGAGAAGTAATTATCAACTCTTCTATCCTGGACGATAAAGTCTTATATAAATCAGCCGACCAGTTGCCCACTTACCATTTGGCCAATATCGTGGACGATCATTTGATGGAAGTGACGCATGTGATCCGTGGTGAAGAATGGTTGCCGAGTGCCCCGCTTCACGTACTGTTGTACCGTTATTTCGGATGGGAAGACACGATGCCCCGGTTCGCACACCTGGCTTTGCTTTTGAAACCGGAAGGCAACGGCAAGTTGAGCAAGCGTGACGGTGACCGCCTGGGCTTCCCGGTGTTCCCGTTGGAATGGCATGACCCGAAGAGCGGTGAGGTTTCTTCTGGTTATCGCGAGAGCGGTTACCTGCCCGAAGCGGTTGTCAACTTCCTGGCCTTGTTGGGATGGAATCCTGGTAATGATCAGGAAGTAATGAGCATGGACGAACTGATCCATAGCTTCGATCTGAGCCGTTGCAGCAAGAGCGGAGCCAAATTTGATTATGAAAAGGGAAAATGGTTCAACCATCATTATATCCAGGCTATGGACAATAAGGAAGCCGCCGCCCTCTTTATGCCGATCCTCGAAAGCCACGGCGTGAAAGCAGACCCAGCCTATGTGGAGAAGGTCGTAGCCATGATGAAAGACCGTGCCACCTTTATCAAGGACTTGTGGGATCTTTGCTCGTTCTTCTTCATCGCTCCGACGGAATATGATGAAAAGACACGCAAAAAACGCTGGAAGGAAGACAGTGCCGCCCAGCTTGCCGAACTGATCGAAGTGCTTCGCGCACGTGAACCGTTCGATATCGAAGGTACGGAAGAAGAGGTAAAAGTCTGGATCGAAAGCAAAGGCTACCATTTGGGAAATATAATGAATGCAACCCGCCTGGCCCTTGTCGGTGAAGGCAAAGGTCCGCATATCTTCGACATAACGGAAGCCTTGGGTAAGGAAGAGTCTATCCGCCGTATCCAGAGAGCGATAGATAAATTGTCAATTGACAATTGATAATTCTTTTATCATGTACAGCTTACTCATACATTTCTATGCCTTTATTGTCGCTATGATTTCTCCTTTCCACCGGAAGGCACGCCTGATGCGTTTCGGCCAGTGGAAGACGAATAGCATTTTGCGTGAGAAGATAGACCGGAATGCGAAGTACATCTGGTTTCATGCTTCTTCGTTGGGAGAGTTTGAGCAAGGGCGTCCTATGATCGAAAAGGTCAAGGCGCAATATCCGGAATATAAGATATTGCTTACATTCTTTTCTCCCTCAGGCTATGAAGTGCGGAAAAACTATAACGGGGCGGATATCGTTTGCTATCTGCCTTTCGATACGCCTTACCGGGTAAAGAAGTTCCTGAATCTGGCGAATCCTGCTGTGGCTGTTTTCATCAAGTATGAGTTTTGGGGAAACTATTTGCGTGAGTTGAAGAAGCGGGGAATCCCGGTTTATATCATTTCAGCGATCTTCCGTCCCGACCAGTTGTTCTTTCAATGGTTCGGAGTTCCTTACCGAAAGATGCTGTACTGCTTTACGCATTTGTTTGTGCAGGACGAACGTTCGAAGGAACTGCTTGGGCAATATGGCATCCGTAACGTGACGGTCTACGGCGATACCCGTTTCGACCGTGTGTTGGACGTGCGTAATCAGGCGCGTGAGTTGCCAGAATTCGAACGGTTTGTAGGGGAAAGATGTCAGACGCTGATCGCCGGGAGTTCCTGGCCGCAGGACGAGGAGATACTGATCCCTTATTTCAACGAGCATCCGGAGATGAAGCTGATCATCGCCCCGCACGAGATTCACCGGGAACATCTGATGTATATCGAGTCGTTGTTGAAACGCCCGTCTGTCCGCTTGTCCGATGTGATGCAGGACAAGAGCCTGCTCGAAGGGAAAGATTGTTTGATCGTGGATAGTTTCGGGCTGCTGTCTTCCATCTATCGGTATGGGACGATCGCCTATATCGGCGGCGGTTTCGGAGCCGGCATCCATAATACGTTGGAGGCGGCGGTTTACGGTATTCCGGTGTTGTTCGGTCCCCGGTTTCAGAAGTTCAAGGAGGCCCGTGACTTGATCAAAGTGGGCGGAGGATTCTCGGTCGCATCAAAAGATGAGTTCGTGGCCAAGATGGATGAGCTGTTGACCTATGCAGAGGTCTTGAAGGCTGCCGGCGAGAGTGCCGGCCAGTTTGTGAAAGGCAATGCGGGTGCGACGGATGGGATATTGAAGGAATTGGCTTTATAAGCTTTGTAGAACGAGGCGGCATCAAAAGTGTCCTTGTCATGGCGGACTTGATCCGGGGATGACGGATGACGACTTTTGATGCCGCCTTTTTTAAATCTGGTAATAATGAATATTAGACATTCTTTGTTGGGGCTATTCTTGCCCCTTTCTTTGTTTTCCTGCCATACGGTGGAGAAGGAGGCAGACGGGCGTCCTTTGTCCTCTTATGTAAATCCGTTTGTAGGAGCTTCAACGAATACAGAACTGGCGGGCGCGAGTCATGGACTTGGAAAAACGTTTCCCGGGGCGACAGCTCCTTTCGGTATGGTGCAGGTCAGCCCCAACACGATTACCGGAGGCGACAACGGTCCCGGCTATAGTTATGAGCATACGACTATCGAAGGATTCGCATTTACGCAAATGTCCGGTATCGGCTGGTACGGCGATTTGGGGAACTTTCTGGTGATGCCTACAATCGGGGATTTGCATACATTCGCCGGCACGGAAGACAAGCCGGAAGAAGGATATCGTTCCCGGTATGACAAGTCGACCGAAAAAGCCTCGGCAGGCTATTACTCTGTTTTTCTTTCCGATTATAAGATTCAGGCGGAAGCGACCGCTTTGCCTCATAGCGGAATGCTTCGTTTCACTTTCCCGGAAAGCAAGGAGGCCCGCATACAAGTCGATCTGGCCCGGCGGGTAGGAGGAACATCGACACTTCAGAGCGTAGAGGTGGTGGACAACCATACCATCAAGGGCTGGATGCAATGTACGCCTGATGGAGGCGGTTGGGGAAACGGAGACGGCAAGGCCGACTATACGGTCTATTTCTATGCCCAATTTTCCAAACCTTTTTCCGGACATGGCGTTTGGTCTGCCGATATTCCGGACGATTGGAGACGTAAACGTGAAGATGTTTGTAGCGAGCGCTATCGTGAGGCAATCCGCTAAGCATCCATCCATCCTTCCGTTTCGGCATTTGAAGGCAAGCACTTAGGCTTTTATGCCAATTTTGAAACCAAACCAGATGAAGTGATCTTGCTAAAGAGTGGTATCTCTTATACCAGTTTGAAGAATGCGGAGGAGAATTTGGCGGCGGAGATGAAAGACTTCGATTTTGACCGGACGCATGCCGAGTGTGTCCGTCTTTGGAATGACGAGTTGGCGAAAGTCTCTGTCGAGGGAGGAACCGACGAGGAAAAGAGGGTTTTCTACACGGCTCTTTATCATACGTTGATTGATCCGCGCCTTTGCAGCGACATCAACGGTGAGTACACCGGGGCGGATAAAAAGATCCATCAGACTGGCAAGTTCCGTAAACGGACGATCTTCAGCGGATGGGATGTCTTCCGTAGCCAGATGCCTCTTCAGACCATCATCAACCCGGAGATGGTGAACGATCTTGTCAACTCGCTTGTGGAGATAGCCGACCAGAGTGGTAACGAATATCTCGAACGGTGGGAGCTCTTGAATGCTTACTCCGGCTGCATGGTGGGCAATCCCGCCATTTCGGTTTTGTGTGATGCCTACCGGAAAGGCATTCGGGATTATGACGTGGAGAAAGCATACCGCTATGCTCTGAACACCTCCCGGCGCTTTGGCAATAATGACGACGGCTATACGCCCGGCAATATATCCTGCACGCTGGAATACGATTATACGGATTGGTGCATGGCCCGTTTGGCCGAGTGGTTGGGGAAAGAGGGCGACCGGGCTCATTTTGACAAGCGTGCCCTGTCGTATGCAACTATCTTCGATCCTGAATCGGGATGGTTCCGTCCGCGTAATGAGAAAGGCGTTTTTTCTTCTTTGCCTGAAAAAGGACGTTTGCAAGAGGGTTATGGCTGCGTGGAATCCAATCCTTACCAGCAAGGATGGTTCGTGCCACACGATGTCGAGGGGATGATCCGCCTGATGGGAGGCCGTGAAAAGGTTTTGGCCGACCTGACGGATATGTTTGAGAAAACACCGGGCGACTATCTCTGGAATGACTATTATAACCATGCCAATGAACCGGTCCATCATGTGCCTTTCCTGTTCAACAGGTTAGGGATGCCTTCGCTTACCCAAAAATGGACACGCGACATTTGCCGAAACGCTTATCACGATAAAGTGACCGGCTTGGTAGGAAACGAAGATGTCGGGCAGATGTCGGCCTGGTATGTGTTGGCGGCTGCCGGCATACATCCGATATGTCCGGGCGATGGCCGCTATGAGATCACCAGTCCGGTATTCGACCGGGTGGAGTTTCGTCTGGACCCGGCTTATGCTGCCGGTGGCTCTTTTATGATCGAAGCCCGTGACAACAGTCCGGAGAATATCTACATCCAAAGTGCGACACTCAACGGGAAGAAGTATGATAAATGTTACCTGACGCACGATGATCTGGCGGCCGGTGGAACGCTTGTCCTCCAAATGGGTGTCAAACCTTCGGATTGGGGAAAAGATTGATCGGATGATACCTTTCGGCGGAGAGACGTTTTCTGGCTTCACCCTGTCCCGTCCTAAAGTGGTATTTGATATTGTATAATATGCAATGATATGGATATTTATGTCGTTTTTGCTAACTTCTTTAGTTTTCGGCCTTGGTCGAAAAGGTTTTTGACTAAGGTCGAAAGCCCTTTTGACTAAGGTCAAAAACGTATTCGACAAAGGTCAAATGTTTATAGGTTGCATGGTTTTGCAATAGTAATATGATTGCTATCCTCTAAATATAGCCTGTTCGTAAGAAAAACGAGAAATACTTACTTTTGTTTGCCTGTATAGTTTCTTCTCTCTATATTTGTGTCCGTACACTTGCATGGCGTTGCAGGTCCCTGCATTTTATTGATTACAAGAAGCGTTTAAAAGATATTATCCGGATATTGAAACTTCGACACTTTCAGACCAGAGGATAATAGGCAACTGAACGCTCACGTACCTTCCTTGTTATATATATATTCATGCCTGGCATGGGTATGTCTTCAAGAATAGAAGGGCGTGGGCTGTTGTTTATATCACTGGTCGGGCAGTCGAAGGCCTCAATATCAGGTATATCAACAGTTCCCACGCCTCTTTTTATGAAAAAATCATCCGGTTCGGGAATTGCCGGATAATTTAATTCTTTATTATTATGAACAAAACGAAAACGTTTAAAAGGCTGCATCTGCCCATGTTAGTCTTTTTGTTTTTTGTGTGCACGACCACGCTTTCCTATGCCCAGCATATGGTTTCCGGCGTTGTCAAGGATGTGACCGGTGAGCCTATCATCGGGGCGAACGTAGTCGAGAAAGGGACTACGAATGGTTCCATTACCGACATCGACGGTAAATTCTCTTTTTCCATCTCTAAACCGGTTGTTACGTTGTCTGTTTCCTACATCGGGTATCAGCCGCAAGACTATGCTTACAAAGGACAAGGGAGTGTGATTATCACATTGAAAGAGGACTTGCAGAACTTGGACGAAGTCGTGGTTGTCGGCTACGGTGTGGCCAAGAAGCGGGACTTGACCGGTTCGGTAGCCTCCGTGAAGGGGGAGAAGTTGCAGGAAACAGCTTCGTTGAGCGCCGTGCAGGCGATGCAGGGGAGAGCTGCGGGTGTAACGATTATACAAACAAGCGCGAAGCCTGGTGAAGAGGCGAGCATACGTGTTCGTGGGAACCGCTCGTTGAAGGCGACGAACGAACCGTTATATGTAGTCGACGGTATTCCGATTGTTGTCGGATTAAACGAATTGAGCCCTTCGGATATCGAATCGGTCGAGGTCTTGAAAGATGCTTCCGCAACGGCCATCTACGGTTCGCGTGGAGCCAATGGCGTGATCCTGGTGACAACTAAAAAAGGAAAGGAGGGAAGAGTCCAGATTGATTATAACGGCTATATGGGTGTACAACAGGCCGCCCGTAAAATAGAAATGTTTGATGGGGCTGAATGGGTAGATCTGGTACGTGAAGCAAACCGGGCGACATCGAAGACGACTCCCTACCCGCTCGTCCCTACATTGGACTGGGACCGGAAGATCGGTTACTTCAATGCGGACCCGAACGTGATCGGGAAGATAGAACAAGCCTATGACGAAGCTGGAAATTGGTGTCCTGAACGTTTGCCTTACAATAGCTGGACAGATGAGGTGTTGCGGGCGGCTCCGATCCATAACCACGAAGTCAGTGTGCGAGGCGGAACGGAAAAATTGAAGATGCTGGCTTCCGCGACTTATTTCGGACAGGACGGAATTGTGAAAGGGCAGGATTATCGCCGCTATTCGGTCCGTGTCAATTTTGACTGGACGTTGAACAGATTTGTCAAAGTCGGTGGTTCGACCTCTTTTTCCCATGTCGACAGAAATAACGGGAGTAACTTGTATAGTGATGTGAAAAACGTGTATCCTTTGGCTGATATCTATGATACGGACGGCCGTTTGATTACATCCCGTCCGGGAAATGACCCCCAGCTTTGGAACCAGTTCTTGAATTTGGACAATATGAAGAAGGAGATAAAGAAAGACCGTTTCCTGGGAAGTTATTATCTGGATGTTACGCTTCCGTTCGATATTAAATACCGTTCGAATGTCGGTATTGACATCGGTCCGTGGTACGGCAACGAGTTCTACGGGGCGTTGAGTTCGGATCGTTCCGGTAGTCCGGCGCGTGCTGTCAATGCTCGTGATAACCGTCGTATGTACACGTGGGAAAATCTGTTGTTCTATAACAAGACCTTCAAAAAAGATCATACTTTGGGTTTGACTTTCTTGCAGTCTATCCAGCAGGAAACATACGAGAAGTCGGAAATCAAGGTGAAAGACCTGCCTTACGAGAACCAGACTTGGAACAATGTCGGTTCGGCTCAGACGATCGAGTCCGTATCGAGCGATTATCAGCGTTGGAATCTGGCTTCTTTCATGGGACGTGTGAATTATAACTACAAAGACCGCTATCTGCTGACAGTGTCTGCCCGTTACGACGGTTCTTCCCGTTTGGCGCCGGGGCATAAATGGGTGTTGTTCCCCTCCGCTGCCCTTGCATGGCGTGTCAAGGAAGAATCGTTTCTAAAAGATGTCGACTGTCTGAGTAATTTGAAGCTCCGCCTGGGTTGGGGTATCACCGGCAATACGGCCATCGATCCTTATAAGACACAGGGTAGCCTCGAATACGGTCGTTACAGCTATGGTTCGAACGGTGTGCTGGCCTTCTACCAGAAAGAGATGCCGAACCCGAACCTGTCATGGGAAAAGACCGAACAATGGAACACCGGTATCGATTTCGGTTTCTTGAACGGCCGGATAGGGGGGAGCGTAGATTTGTATCTTCAGAATACGAACGACCTCTTGATGGACCGCCAGTTGCCGGTTGTTTCCGGTTTTGGCAATGTGACGACCAATATCGGGCAGATCCGCAACAAAGGTCTGGAAGTAACCTTGAATACGGTCAATATCGATACGAAAGATTTCAAATGGACGACCGACTTCATGTTCTCCGTCAACAAGGAGGAGATCGTGGAACTCTATAACGGGAAAGTCGACGACGAAGGAAATAAATGGTTTATCGGCCAACCCGTGAAAGTATTCTATGATTATAAGGCTGATGGTATCTGGCAACTGGAAGATGCAGCCGAACTCGAAAAGTGGGGAGGCGTCTTTAAACCTGGCGATATCAAGATTGTCGATCGCAATGGCGACTATAAGATCACTTCCGAAGACCGCTTTATTCTCGGTCATGAGAATCCTACCGTGACGTTGAGCATGAGTAATTATTTTAATTATAAGGATTTTGATTTCAGTTTCTTCCTGAATGGTGCTTTCGGGCAGACAAAATCTTTCGATAGGGGATGGAGCTTGAACGGGCGTTATAACGGTGCGAAAGTGAACTACTGGCGTATTATCGGCGAGGATGAAAACGGCAATCCGATCAGTAACCACAGTAATGAGGCTCCGCGCCCGAATATCGACTTCGAGAATCCGAACTACATTTCTTCCCTTTATAAGGAAGGCGCTTCGTTCTTGAGAATCGGGCAGGTGACGTTGGGCTATACCTTGCCGAAGACATTGTTGCAGACTGTCGGCATTCAGAAGTTGCGCGTGTATGCAACCGTACAGAATGCGTATGTCTTTACAGGCTATTCAGGTACGGACCCTGAAAGTGGAGGCGACTTCAATGAGCCGATGCCGAGGACGTATCTGTTTGGTGTGAACCTGAGCTTTTGATAATAACTAACATGATAAATAGACGATAGTATGAAAAATATAATAAAATATGGTTTGCTGTCTTTAGTGGCAGCGGCCGGCGTGTCGTGTGAATCTTTCCTGAATGAAAAGGTGGTCAGCGGGGTGTCGTATGATTATCTGGAAACAAAGACCGGTATAGAAACTGCTGTGAACGGCGTTTATTCGACTATGCGCTGGTATGTCGGTGGCGAGCGTTATTATTGCCTGACCGAGTATGGCGTGGATTATGTCTGGGAAGGGGCCGATGGCGGTAATAAGGATGCTTTCAATAAATACAGCAATCAGTTGAACTCTTCTTTCGGTATGTTGTATGAATTTTGGGAAAATGCTTATAAAGGTATTACACGGGCCAATACGGCTTTGATGTATCTGCCGAAAGTGGGAGATATGACCGATGCCGAGAAAACGGCGCGTGAAGGTGAACTCCGTTTCATGCGTGCCTATTTCTATTTTGATTTGGTTCAGCAATTTGGACGTATTCCTTTATTGACGGAAGGAAACGTTTCTGAAATCAAGACCGACTTCAAACGTGCTTCGGTGGCGGATGTATATGCGTTTATTATTAGCGATTTGCGTCAGGCTTATGAAGTGTTGCCCGATGTGGCCATGCAGGCGGATCGTGGTCGTGCAACCAAATGGTCGGCGGCTAATTTGTTGTCGAAAGTTTATCTGACAAGGGGGAGTGCCGTGAAGGATCAACGCGGACAGCAACCGACCGATATGGATAGTACGGCTTATTTTGCCGAAGCGGTTATCAACTCCGGGAAGTTCGCCTTGGATTCGGATTATTCAATGACATTCGATCAGGACAGACAGAAGGTGTCTTCTGAAACAATCTGGGGTGTCGAGTTTACAAACGATGTGTTGTTTAACGGTTCGGAAGGAAACAAGATGCACCTGTATTGGGTTCCGACTTACGAAAAATTGCCGGGTTTGCAACGCGACCTTCAGCAAGGGCGTGCTTGGAAACGTATGCGGCCGACTCCTTATTTGCAAACCCAGTTGTTCGACCACCTGAATGACTCCCGTATGTATAAGATGTTCAGTTGGGTGTTCTATGCGAATAAAGAATCTTCCATCCCTGTCTGGAAAGACAAATATTATTACGTAAATGAAAATGGAGAGGAGACGGGTGATTTGCTTTATGAAACGCCTGCTGAACTGGTTGGCAAACCAAAGTTTGCTTTAGGAGATACGGCGGCTTACTTTATCCCGAAATACTATGGCGCGAAAGATTATAAAGGTGCTGTGATCGACAAAGCGAAAGACCGCCAGATGCAATGGGACATCGCAAAGGCGCCTTATACATTGATTCCGATCGATGAAAACACGAACCACTTTTTCCCTTGCCTGAAGAAATGGCTCGATACGCAACGTCCGGATATGAACTATGAACAGGGAGGACGTAACTTTGTCCGTATGCGGCTGGGTGAGACGTATCTGATAGCTGCCGAAGCTTATGGCAGAAAGGGGGATTTCGAGAAAGCGGCTTCGCTGATCAACGTCGTCCGTAAACGTGCCGCCTACAAAGAAGGAGAAGCCAAACCGCAGGAGTGGTGGCAGATAGATGGTGGCGATATGGCTAACCTGGCTAGTTCGACTGAAAAGTCGATGCTGGTGACGCCGGCAGAGATCAGTGACGATTTTATCGGTTTTATGCTGGATGAGCGTGCCCGTGAAACATATGGCGAGATGAACCGCTGGGAAGACTTGGTGCGTACGGAAACGTTGTACGAGCGTGTGAAAGAGTTTAATCCGGATGCCGCTCCGAACATAAAGGAATATCACAAACTACGTCCGATTCCGCAGAACCATATCGACCGCCTGTCTCCGAAGCCATCTGCCGAAGAGGCGCAGAATGAAGGATACTATTGATAGTTGAAAATCGAAAGTTGAAAATTGAAAATTGAAAATTAAATTCCGTTCCAAGAACAATGACCGTTTTTATAATTTTCAATTTTCAACTTTCAACTTTCAATTTCCATTACTCTTCTTCTGCAAACATCGGGTCCCAAGCCGGTAACCGTGTCGGTGTCTGTTTCAATACTTCCCGGACTTTGTCGGTGATGTATTTCTTGTTGACAACCAAGCGGAACATGTATTCGTTGAACCATTCGTCCGTCATGATCAGATGGCCGTTGTTGGCACCCGGTCCCCAACTGTTTTCCACCATCCACTTTTTAGGTTGGCCGTTGGCATCCAAATCTACCGCCATCAGTGTCATGGCATGGGAAGAGCCGCTGGCGAATGTCTGGATGCGTTGTTTCTTGTCCATACCGAAAGTCGTGCCCATCAACGAGCCGTAGTCATAATAGTTGACATCGAGCACTCCGCGGTTGCGGTCGAAGAATTTGCCCACGTCGCAGGAGAAATACATCATGGTGCTGTCCTTGATGGAGGCGATCGCCATCTCTTTGATATCTTCTATCGGAAGGTTGACGTATGTCCAGTTCTTGCCGTCATAGGCATGGCGGTCAAAGTCGATTTCATATAGTTTATAGAAGTCGCGGCTCGGATCGTTCATCAGCATGACATAGTTGTTCTTCAAATCTTCGCCCACGAATTCCTGATAGAATGATTGCGGGGTGTATTCTTTTGTCTCGACCGGTTTGCCGCTTGCGTCTTTGCGTGTCCAGGTGAATTTCGTAGGAGGTTCTCCGAGGTTGAGGACCAGCATACGGTAGATTTCGCCCAGCATCTCGGTTTTGCGTTTTGCCAGCGCTTCCGGTTTCGAGCCTTTTGCGTCGCGTAGTTCCAATCCGTATTCTTTCAGTTTCAGGCCGATCAGGTTGGACATACGGCTGGTATTGTCGCTGCTATAGGTTTCGACCATGACACCGGAAGGAACGATGCCGTATTTCATCAGGTTGTCGGATATGCCGGTAAACTGTCCGCCGTCTCCGATCGGATTCTTGAACAGCCATTCCACCATTTTGTCGTCGATCGGCTTTTCCCGTGTATCAATGATTCCTTGTAGGAAAAGGTTTGCTTTTTCAAGCTGGTCCCAGAAGAAGTTGTAGTTCTGCGAGAGTTCGAATTCCGGGAGGTTATACTTGGCGATGACTTGCGCACGTATCACGTTCAGCCCGGTAAACAACCAGCAACGGCCGGAGGATTTCTGGTTCGTGATCCCTTTACTGTTCACTTTGTTGGAAAAGTAGGTGTCGAAATTGTTTTTGCTGTCATTGTTGACTGCCAGTTTGTTGATGTCATTGTTGCTGATTGCATTGTGAATGGCTTTGTCGGCTGGCGTTCCTTTGTAAGCTTGTTTGATTTCCTGCAACATTCCGGACGAGATACCGCCTTCCTGTCCGTAAGCCGATAACGATAGCCCGAATGCAAGGGCTGTTATCCACAGATTGTTTTTTCTCATGATATAATTTGTTTAGTTTTTAAGTGTTTTGTCACAAAAGTAGTTTAATTTCTTTATATGGAGGTTACTCGGTGACTCATTTAGCTTTCTAGCCTGGTTCATGTTGGAACGAGGATGAATGATATAATTGTATATGCTGTCTCTTATACACATCTCCGAGCCCACGAGACACTGAGCGATC
>OWIN01000847.1_pt1 | contig 15331 bp, 15 predicted proteins | sample 1732771 | NCBI WGS metagenome assembly OWIN01 (sample SAMN05065752, study PRJEB22554) | human gut metagenome | biome: ENVO:2100002; feature: ENVO:00000062; material: ENVO:00002003 | host: Homo sapiens | place: USA | reverse complement strand
GATCTACACTCGACTAGTCGTCGGCAGCGTCAGATGTGTATAAGAGACAGGGGTGAAACATGTCCTGTCCCATCAGATATTGTATACGGCTTTCTACCGGATAGAGATAGAGCGGGAGGGCGATGCCCTGAAGTCTTACCTTCCTGTGGCGACGGACGATGTGGAGAAATATGCGGTTCCTCGCCTGATACATATTTATTTGGAGAAATTAGAAGGAAACTTGTCAGAATGACTGAATTTGTGTTTCTTTGTAGACTAATAAAAGAATAGAGCTATGTCATTGAATAAAGTTATATTGATCGGTAACGTCGGACGCGATCCAGAAGTACGTTACTTCGATAGTGGCGCTGCTGTTGCCAACTTCCCGCTTGCAACTTCCGAGAGGGGTTATACGTTGGCCAATGGTACGGTTGTTCCGGAACGTACGGAATGGCACAATGTGGTCGTTCGCCGTGATTTGGTTTCCTTCGTTGAAAAATGGGTGAAGAAAGGTTCCGGACTCTATGTGGAAGGCAAGATCCGTACGCGTAGTTACGACGACCAGTCCGGCGTGAAGCGGTATGTGACGGAAATCCATGCCGACCGTGTCGAATTTTACAGCACAGGTTCCGGTACGGGAAATCGCGACAATGCTTCCGGTACAGGAATGACGGCGGCACAGCCTCAGACCTCCCAGCCGTCCACCGGATACCAGCAGGTGACGGGCTACCAGCAACCCGCATCCGGACAACCGGACACATCTTTAGATTCCAACAGTGCGGACGACCTTCCGTTCTGATATTGTTTAACTAATACTGTTCCCCTTGGACTCAGACTATTATTTATCGGGCTTATTCGACCAGGTTACTATACAGGCGCTCACAGCAGGCCCTGTAATAGCGTTAAGCCTTGCAATTCTTCTGCTGTTGGTTTCCGGCTTCGTGTCGGCTTCCGAAGTGGCATTTTTCTCGTTAACCCCGGGTGATATCAACGACATCCGGGAAGAGAATGCACCTTCAGACCCATTAATCCAGCGTTTGCTGGACCGTTCCGAGTACCTGCTCGCCGCTATCCTGATAGCCAACAACTTTGTGAATGTGGCTGTCGTCATGCTTTGTACCTACGGTATCAACGCGATCGTCAATTTCTCATCCGCCCCGATGTTGGGCTTTATTCTGGAGACGATCGTCCTGACCTTTCTCCTTTTGTTGTTCGGCGAGATCATGCCGAAGATTTACGCACAGAAAAACTCGCTGCGGTTCGTGCGCAGTTCGGCCCCTGTACTGAATGTCGTGGAGCGTGTCTGCCGGCCGCTTTCGAACATATTGGTCACGTCGACCAGCGTCATCAACAAGGCGTTAGTCAAGAAGAAGTACGATCTTTCGGTCGACGAGCTTTCCAAAGCATTGGAACTCACTTCCACCGAAATGCCGGAAGAGAAAGAGATGCTTTCGGAGATCATCAAGTTCTACAACAAGACTGCCGACGAGATCATGACGCCCCGCCTGGATATGGAGGATATCGACATCAAGACGAGTTTCCGCACCGTGGTCGATTTCATCATCCGATCCGGTTATTCCCGTATTCCGGTTTATGCCGATTCGGAGGATAACATCAAGGGAATTCTGTATATCAAAGACCTTTTGCCGTATGTGGAGAAGCCTGACACGTTCCGTTGGCAGAGTTTGATCCGTCCGGCCTATTTCGTGCCTGAGACGAAGAAGATCGACGATCTCCTGGAGGAATTCCGTACCAGCAAGATCCATATGGCGATCGTGGTGGACGAGTTTGGCGGAACTTCCGGTATTGTGACGATGGAGGATATCCTGGAAGAGATTGTCGGAGAGATTTCCGATGAATACGACGAAGATGAAAAGCAGTTCATCCGCCTGGCGGACGGCAGTCTTATTTTTGAAGCCAAGATATTGCTGACCGACTTTTTCCGTGTGATCGATGCCGATCCTACCGAATTCGGCAAACTGACGGAGGAGGTCGAAACTCTTGCCGGCCTTCTGTTGGAGATCAAAGGCGACTTCCCTCGCCGCCGCGAGATCATCGAATATGACGACTATCGTTTCCAGGTTCTGGAGATCGATAACCGCCGTATCCTGAAAGTCAAGTTCAACCGCATTTCGGACCAAGGAAAGGAGCGGCAAGAGGAGTAATGCGTATGTCAACCGGTATAGTGTGTGGGGGGCTGTTGGCCTTATGTGTTTCCTGTACGGAATATACACCGAAGCCGCGCGGCTATTTCCGTATCGAACCGCCTGCCCCTTCCTACCAGGCACTTCCGGTAGGGGATTTACCTTATACTTTCCGGCTTTCCAGATGGGCAGAGGTGGAGTTGCCTCCGGTCGGGAATCCGGCAGGGTGGATCAATCTCTCTTATCCGCAGTTGAACGTGAAGCTCTATTGCAGCTATTTCCCTATCACTCCGGCTACGCTGGGCAGGGCGGAGGAGGAGTGTCGCGCGTTGGTTGTCCGGCGATCAAAATATCCGGAACGGATCAAGATGCAGGCGTACAGCAATCCGGAGGCTTCGGTTTATGGATCGCTTTTCGTGCTGGATGGCGAATCCGCTTCGCCATTGCAATTTATGTTGACCGACAGTGTCTCGCATTTTTTCCGGGGAGCTTTGTATTATGATTGTATCCCGAATGCAGATTCGCTGGCTCCCGTCACCCGATATCTGAAACAGGATATCGTAGAACTGATCCAATCTTTTGAGTGGAAGAAATAATGCCTCTCCTGATGAAACATACCGGTCCGTTGTGGGGAATCTGGAAGATCGAGGAGTCTTCCGAAGTGCTTCTGTCCCTTTTGCGGAACAGGGAAGAACATCTTCCGCAGCTGGAGCTGATCCGTGCGGAGCAGCGTCGCCGGGAATGGCTTGCCTGCCGTGTGCTTTTGCAGGAGCTTACGGGCGGCCCGGCCTGCATAGCCTATCGTCCGAACGGTGCGCCTTACCTGTCCGGCTCGTCTTTGCATATCAGCATCTCCCATACGAAAGGTTATGCCGCCGTTCTGTTGCAGAACCGTCCTGCCGCCGGTATCGACATCGAATACCATTCCGGGAGGGTGTCGAAGATACGCAGTCGCTTTATGAATCCGGAAGAAGAGGCGGGTATCGACAAAGAGCACGAGACGGAGCACTTGTTGCTTCATTGGTGTGCAAAAGAGACGCTTTTTAAGATGATCGGGCAGGAAGAAGTCGACTTCCTTCACCATCTGCATGTCCGTCCGTTTCCCTATGCGGAAGAAGGGAGTTTCACCGTCTATGAAACCCGTACGGAAGAAGGGGTGGTTTATCGGTTGGACTACCTTGTCACCCCCGATTTCGTATTAACCCGGAGTTGAATTGTTTTTTTCAGTATCGGTATATATATCCTAACCCATAGGGTTATGCCTTCTAAAGCTATGGGTTAGGAGTCGTAAAGCTATGCTTTATTTCTGCCAGATTTCCCAAGCCGCGAATGCTTGTAGCAGGAGCATTTCAAGGCCGTTCTTGACGACGGCTCCTTTTTCTTTCCCTTTCTTCATGAAGAGGGTTTCATCCGGATTGTACAAGAGGTCGTACAACAGATGGTCCGGGGTGAGCAGGTCGTAAGGAATGTCGGGACATGCGTTGATATTCGGGTACATGCCTAACGGGGTCGTATTGACGATGACGGTGTACTGCTGCATTGTCTTCGGAGTGATTTCTTCATAGGTGATGCAGTGCTCTTTCGGTTTACGGGAAACCAGCGTGGCGCCGACACCCAATTGTTTTAATCCTTGGAAGACTGCTTTTGACGCACCACCCGTTCCCAGGATCAAGGCTTTGCGATGTGTCTCGTTCAGGAGCGGTTCGATGGAGCGCTTGAAGCCGATGATGTCGGAGTTGTAGCCTTTCAGTTTTTTGCCGAATATGCCTTTCGTAAATTTGATGACGTTGACGGCTCCGATCAGGCGGGCGTCTTCGTCCAGGTCATCCAAGTAGGGAATGACTTGTTCCTTGTAGGGGATGGTGACATTCAGACCGTTCAATTCCGGGTTATCTTTTAATACAGTCTTCAGATCTTTGATGTTCGGGATCTCGAAGTTCAGATAAGTTGCATCAATGTTCTCGGATTCGAACTTCTGGTTGAAGTAGTTCTTTGAAAAAGAGTGTCCGAGGGGATATCCTATTAAACCATATTTTTGCATGACCTGTAAATTTAAGATGATTTATACTGTTGGGGTGGTTTGCGAACCGCCCTTGCTGCCCGTGTATAGCGAACAAATGCCGAAGGTGAAAGTGCGCGAACGGGCTTCGCTGAAACCTACCCGGCTGAGCAGGTCGGTCATGACCTTCCCTTGTGGAACGACTTTGATGGAGGCCGGCAGGTAACTGTAGGCTGTATGCTCTTTTGATAGCAGGCGCCCGACGGTAGGGATCACGACTTTCGAATAGATGTTGTAGAGTTGCTTCATCGGGAAATGTACCGGTGAGGACAGTTCCAGGATCATCAGATGGCCCCCCGGCTTCAGAACCCGGTACATCTCGGTGATACCTTGTTCTATGTTTTCGAAATTCCGTACTCCGAATGCGGCGGTGACGGCGTCGAACGAGTTGTCCGGATAGGTCAGTGCCGTGCAGTCCTGGTATTCGAACGTGATGTGGTCCGACAATCCCGCTTCAGCGACTTTCTGCCGTCCGACTTCCATCATGCCCTCCGAGATGTCGGCCCCGATGATGCGGTCGGCTTTCAGGCGGCGGTGCATGGAGATGGCCAGATCCCCCGTGCCTGTGGCGATATCGAGGATCGAGGCGGGAGAAAAAGGACGCAGGAAAGCGATTCCTTTCCTGCGCCATATTTTGTCGATACCCAGCGAGAGCGTATGGTTCAGCTGATCGTATGTACCGGCGATGGAGTCAAACATGCGCCTGACTTGTGTCGTTTTGTGCTCCTCGTTGTTGTAGGGTAGAATCTGTTCTGAACCGTACTTCGCCATATCCGTTTATCTTATTTGTTGAGATATTCGGTTACGTTCTTTTCGATACGGGAAAGGAGATTGTCCGTATCGCCTTTTTCGAACTTCTCGCCTGTGATGTGTTCATACAGTTCGATGTAGCGTTCGCTGATACCGTCTACGATAGCCAGAGTCATTTCGGGAACTTTCTGGCCAGCCTTGCCTTGGAAATCGTTTTCCATCAGCCATTCGCGGACAAACTCTTTGGAGAGTTGCTTCTGCGGTTCGCCTTTGGTAAAACGTTCTTCGTAGCCTTCGCTGTAGAAATAGCGGGAAGAGTCCGGTGTATGGATTTCGTCCATCAGGTAGATCTTGCCGTTGTGTTTACCGAATTCGTACTTTGTGTCGACAAGGATCAAGCCGCGTTCGGCAGCAATTTCCGTACCGCGTTTGAAGAGGGCGAGCGTGTATTTTTCCAACAGTTCGTATTCTTCGGGAGTGGCCAGACCCTTAGCCAGGATTTCTTCCTTGGAGATGTCGGCATCGTGCTCGCCGATCTCGGCTTTTGTCGTCGGGGTAACGATCGGTTCGGGGAAACGTTCGTTTTCACGCATGCCTTCCGGCAGTTTTACACCGCAGATTTCACGCACGCCGCTCTTATAAGCACGCCATGCACTTCCGCAGAGGTAGCCGCGTACGATCATTTCAACAGGAAATCCCTGGCACATCACGCCTACGGTCACCATCGGATCGGGAGTAGCCAGTTTCCAGTTCGGGCAGATGTCAGTAGTCGCATCCAGGAATTTGGCTGCGATCTGGTTCAGCATCTGTCCTTTGTAAGGGATACCTTCCGGCAGGACTACGTCGAATGCCGAGATACGGTCTGTTGCAACCATCACCAATACATCGTCGTTGATGTTGTACACATCGCGTACTTTACCATGATAGACACTCTTCTGTCCTGGGAAATTGAAGTCTGTTTTTGTTAATGCCTTCTTCATATCTTTGTTTTTATGGGGCGCTTATCGGGCGTCCTGACTGTTATTAATATTGTTCTTTATCTCTTCTTGTTGTTCTTTGGAAACGGTTCTCGAACCGCCTTTGCCATGCTTGCTGTCGAATTTGTCGTAGGCTTCGACGATACGTTGGACGAGTTTATGGCGGACAATGTCCTTTTTATCGAATTCGACTTTGCCGATTCCCTTTACGCCTTTCAGGATTTGCATGGCCTGTACGAGACCGGAGGTCGCTGTCGGCGGCAGGTCGATCTGTGTCACGTCTCCGGTAATGATCATTTTTGCATTCATTCCGAGGCGGGTGAGGAACATCTTGATCTGGTGGGTCGTCGTGTTCTGCGCTTCGTCGAGGATGATGACCGCATCGTTCAACGTCCGCCCGCGCATGAAGGCTAGGGGGGCGATCTGGATCACGTTGTTCTCCATGTATTCCTTCAGCTTGGCCCCGGGTACCATGTCTTGCAGGGCGTCATACAGAGGTTGGAGGTACGGGTCGAGTTTGTCCTTCATCTCGCCGGGGAGGAATCCTAATTTCTCACCGGCCTCTACTGCCGGACGGCTTAGGATGATCTTGCGGATTTCTTTGTTTTTAAGTGCTTTAACGGAGAGGGCTATGGCGACGAATGTCTTACCTGTTCCGGCAGGGCCCGTGGCAAAGACGAGGTCGTTTTCTTCGAATGCTTTGACTAGGCGTTGCTGGTTTTCCGTGCGGGCGACGATCGGTTTGCCGTTCATTCCGTGAATGATCAGGTTCTCTTGTTTGGTGATCACCGGGGCTTTGCCTTTGATGATGTCCAGTATGACATCTTCGCTCAGCGAGTTGAATTCCTCACAATATTTTTCTACCTCGCGAATTTTCTTGAGAAAGAGTTCCGATTCGTCTTCGTCTCCTATCACTTTCATCACATTTCCCCTTGCCACAATGCGTAGCTTGGGGAACAATGTCTTGATCAACTGCATGTTGACATTGTTTACTCCGTAGAATATAACGGGGTCTACGCTCTCAAGAATATAAATTCGTTCAATCATTCAATTTGTTTTAGTTTTGCCTTTGTCGCGAGTTTTCTACCACTCTCGTTCAGGCAGACAAAATTAGTAATATTCTTTATGTAAAGATAAATTGTGGGGCATTTTGTTGTCTCTTCACGAAGATTATTTGAACATTTCTTGCAGGTGCCATCCTTCCTGGCGGCAATCCCAAACGGCATGGATTTCGATTAGTTCGTCGGTAACCGTGTAAATCAGCTTGTAATGTTTTTCGGCGACAAGGGAACGAAACTCGCAATCATATTCTTTCAATAAAGGTTCGATAGGTCCGGCTTGTGGAAAAACACGTAAAGGTTCGGCAGAATCCAATAGTTTGTTGTATAAACGGATAGCTGCGGTCTGGCTCTTTTTACTGTAGAATCTGTAAATGTTGTCAAGTAAGGCAATGGCGTTATCTGACCAGGCAATATCTATTCGCATAATGGATGCCGTTTACGTAATTCTTCTGTAGTCATATATCGTCCATGTTTAAAATCTTCTCTCGATTTGTTCAACACTTCCTTTAATTCTTCCAGCGTCATCTGTGCCGGATAGCGCGTTTCCTTTTTCTCTGTAGCAATGTTGATCAGGTTCTTGATCTGTGTCAACAGCTTGACATCATCGATCGTTTTCAGTTGCTCGATAAGTGACAGTCTTAATTCCAATGCGTCCATACAATTAACTATTTTGGTTTATATTCAGAATTCACAAAAATAGTCATAAATATTTTGAAATCAGTGAATCTTGGTTACTTTTGTTTCCGCTAAAAGAAAAATGATGAAAAAGATAATATGTAGTATTGGGTTGATAGTGGCTGCTTGCTCGGTGGCGGTGATATGTTCGTCTTGTGGAAAAAAGGAAGAACGCGGAGAGTTGAAACGTATCTGGTATAACGGAAGCTATAACCGCGATTTCAAAGACCTGAACGATGTACATCTGGCCGAAGCGAAACGTATCGGCATCAAACCGGCATCGAACCGTGAAGAAGCGGAGAAAGTAAAAAAGGAGATGGAAGAGATCGAAACCAATGAGTATTATGAAGTGGAAAAGCTGACGCATTCCATCCCATATCTGATCCCTTCGGCAGCACAGTTGCTGGAAGATATCGGACATAATTTCCAGGATTCCTTACGCAATCTGAATGCTTCGGTCTATAAAATCAAAGTGACCAGTGTCACCCGTACGGTCGATGATGTCAAGAACCTGAAAAAGAGAAATACCAATTCCTCCCAAAACTCGGCCCACCGCTACGGAACGACTTTTGATGTCTCCTGGGCCCGTTATACCAAAGTAGACGAGAGCGATACTCTGAATATCGACAAAGACCGGTTGAAAATGGTATTGGCAATGGTTTTGCGCGATTTGAAACGGGAAGAGCGTTGCTATGTCAAACACGAACGCAAGCAAGGTTGTTTTCATATAACCGTCCGGGAAAAGAAATAGAAAGAGACAACAAACGGCTTACTGATCGAATGGACAAAAAACTACTGAAATACTGGAAAAACTGCCTGCTGGATGCCGAACGAAGGAGCAGGTCGCTAAAGAAAGAAGCGCGGGTTACATTGCGGATAGGTGACAAGGTTCCGGAATTTATACTTCGTAAAGACATTCCCTTGCTTTTCCCGAAAGGGAAGCAAAAGACGGATGACGAGAAACGTAAAATACAGATTGCTCCTTGTGTCTTTCTTCCTGAGTACGAAAACGGGTGGGCTTCCGGACAGAATACTCCGGAGTACCCCTTCCTGATTTCCGCGACATTGTTGCCGGACGGCACTTTCCAGGTCTGCGACAACAAGTCTGAACGTATTCCGGTTTTTGTCCGTAAGTTTTTGTCTCCGAATGCGCGCAATGACAGAACTATTGCATCCCTTTCGAATGTGGACCGGCTCTTGAGCGAGTTCGATACCGAAGAGACGGACTGGAAGATATATTGGAGTGCCTGCGAAAAACTGTTCCAAGATGCGACCGGCTTGACTTTCCGGGAAATGAATTATGCCGACAAGCCTGAAATCATTGTCGTGAAAGCTCCCGGACGAGGAATGGCACAAAAGATCATCAACTTGTATGACAAGCTATTGGAAAGTAAATCTTCCCATCCGTTACTGGAACTTCTGATCCGTAAAAAGCTGGAAACATTGCTGCCTGTGCCGGATAGACAGCAAGTTTATTGCAATAAAGACCATTGGGCACAGATGAGTGGCGAGTTTCCGCTGTCCGTCTCCCAGCGTGAGACGCTTGCCATGTATACGGACCCGGACTGTTCCGATATCTTTGCCGTTAACGGACCTCCGGGAACAGGCAAGACGACCTTTTTACAGACGGTGATTGCCAACCGGATCGTCCATGCCGTACTGGAGCATCCTGATGATCCGGATATCATCGTAGCCAGTTCCGCCAATAACCAGGCGATTACCAATATCCTGAAAGATTTCAAGATCGAACAGCCTTCTGGCGATAAGCCTGCAAACCTGTTGACTCTCCGCTGGCTGCCCGGTTTGGATACGTTGGGATTGTATCTGTCAGGCAAAGACGAACAAAAGGATCAGTACAAAATGATGCTCAATACGAAAGGTGAAGGCTTTCCGAATGATTATGACGATCCTGCCCGGTTGGAAGAATATCGCGGGTTCTATCTGGAGCATTTCAATCGTTTCTTTCAGACATCTTGCCGGGATGAAGTTGCATGCCAGCGCTTCCTTCGCAGGCAAATGAGGAAGATGCGGGATGAGATTGGAACCTGCTTGAATGTTGCCAGTCTCAAACAATATGGAAAAGAGATGGCGGATAAAGGTTTTCTGAGTAAACTGTTCCGTAAATTTCAAAAACTTCCAAGCTATGATGATGTGATATGCGGCTGGGAGCAGACGGAAGATTTTAAGGCACGCTATGACAAGTTGGTTGCCAATCCGGAATACAATGCCCTTCCTTATACGGAAGATATGGCGGTGCGGCTGGATATCAGTTACCGCTATCTTTTGTTCTGGTATGCCATCCATGACCGGGAAGCCGAGTTCATCCGCCGCTTGGCCGGATGCGATAAAGAGGGGGAGACACGTGGCCGAGAGGATTACACCGAACGGTTGAAGCGTTTGGCCTGTGTGATGCCTGTCTTTATTTCGACTTTCCATTCTTTGCCGAAATACATGGTTTGTGCGGACAATGGGGAGTGGGATGCGCCGCTCTATGATGCGATCGATTTGCTGATTGTGGATGAATCGGGGCAGGTATCTCCCGAACTGGCTATTCCCTCTTTCAGCCTTGCCAAGCAAGCTATTTTAGTGGGAGACGTGGAACAGATCGAACCGATATGGTCCATCTCGGACGAATATTCCGGTATCAATCTGAAACGTTTTGGCTTAGTATCCTCCGAGTCCGATGATCGGTATGCGTTTCTGCATGAAAATGGTTTCTTGTCCTCGTCCGGAAGCATCATGAAGATGGCGCGGAAGAGTTGCAGTTTCGAAGTCGCCGGCGAAAGAGGCGCTTTCTTGACCGAACACAGGCGTTGTCTCGATCCTATCATTGCTTATTGTAACGACTATGTGTATCACGGCCGTTTGCTGCCGAAGAAAGGAAACAAGGTGAAGTATAAAGACTTGCCGCCTAAAGGGTATGTCCATGTAAACGGAGTCAGTGAAAAAGGGGCGACGGGCAGTGTCTTGAACAGAGCGGAAGCGGCAGCAATCGTCTCTTGGCTGGAAACGGAAAAAGATAAGTTGGAAAGCGCTTACAAGGAGCCGATCCGTAAAATAGTGGCTGTAGTCACCCCATTTAAGGCGCAGGAAGAGATCATCCGTAGCCTTGCGGAACAGTCGCCGGAGGCGGAAGCGTTTGCCGGTATGACGATCGGTACTGTTCACTCTTTGCAGGGGGCGCAGTGTCCGGTCGTGATTTTTTCATCGGTCAATTCTCCCGGTGATGCTTCTTATTTTATGGAGCAAGGTGGAAAGTACAATATGCTCAACGTAGCTGTTTCGCGTGCGCAGTATCATTTTCTGGTGTTCGGGAATATGAATATATTCCATCCCGAACGGAATACGCCCGTCGGTAACTTGGCAAAATGGTTGTTTGACGATCCTGCGAACGAAGTGTCCGGCAATTTCATCTATCGGCAAAAGGAACCGCTTTGCCGCTACCAGCCGGCCGAACGTTTATCGACATTGAAGGAACACACCGGTTTGTTGCGGCAAGCCTTTAAAGATGCGACAAAAAGGTTGCTGATCGTATCTCCTTTTATATCGATCCAGGCGATTGAACATGATAATCTTATTCCTCTGATGCGGGAAGCGGTAGAGCGGGGTGTGGAAGTCGTGGTGTATTCGGATTTCCGCTTAGATTGTGACAAACAAACCGGTGTGTTGCGGAAGGAGGCCGTTGCCGGGCGGAAGGCTTTAACCGAAAACGGTGTTAAGTTGATTCTGTTGAAAGGCATTCATAATAAATCGCTTGCGATTGATGATTCGGTATTGGTGGAAGGTTCCTTTAACTGGCTTTCTGCACGTAGAAATGGGAGTTATTCCCGTCATGAATGTTCCGTGAAACTGATTTCTCCAGAAGCAGCGAAGCATATTTCAAACTTAAGGAAGGAGTTAGATGCAATAGAACCGGAATCCGTTCTTTTCGAACCTATTCCTGTCTCTGTACCGAAACAGGAACAGGTCGGGAATAAGATTTGTCTGGGTTTCTTTGATGCCGATCCGGTAAACAACTGTACGGATGAAGATCTGGCCGGTTTCAAAGAGCGTATCCGGCAATTGGGTATCAAGAAAACGGATGTATCCGAGTCGATAATGAGAGTTCGTAAACAATATCCCCGTCATTATGAAACATGGTCGGATGAGGAATGCCGGATATTACAGGAGTTCATGCAAAAGACGAATGATCTGAATCTGTTTTGTTCCTGCTTCCAACGGACTCCAGGCTCGATCCGTATAAAAGTAGAAGGCATGAATCAGAATTAGCGCTTGGCTTTCCTGATTCATACCTTCTGTATTCTAATATTTGATAGAGACATTATAAGATGCCTTCGATCACTTTGCGAAGTTCCGGTTTACCCATCGTGCCGAGCATCATTTCTTTATTCCCGTCCATGCGGCAGAGGAGCAAAGTCGGGATCGTCCGGATCTTGAAAGCAGCTTCCAGTTCTTCTTCGTTGTCTACATTGACTTTATAGATGTAGAGTTTTCCGTCGTATTCTTTTGCAAACTCATCGAGTATCGGCTCCAGACGTTTGCAATAGCCGCACCAGGGAGCATGAAAGTCTACGATACAAGGTTTGTCGCCTACGTATTTCCAATCTTTGGGGCTTTCTTCGAAGTTTCCTACTCGCTGTATAAATTCCGTTTTTGTTAATTCAATCGGTGTCATGTTGTTTCCTTTTATTATTATTAAAACAAAGATAGGGATAATATGGTTGCATTGTAAATGGCAATATTGCTTATATAGTTATCAATATTCCCCTTCTGCCGGCATTAAATGAAAAATATCTGTATTTTTGCTTTTTATAAAACAACAAATTCATGTCAGGAGAGATATATGTTCAGGATTTTGCAGCCTTGGAAACACTGTTCAAGCGTTTCTACAAACCTTTGCGGGCGTATGCTTTCCGTTTTGTGAATGATAAGGATTTGTCGGAAGATATTGTTCAGGATGTTTTTTATGAACTTTGGAAGCGGCGTGAAAGTATCCGTTTTGAGGATGAATCTGTAAAGTCTTATCTTTTCAAAGCCGTATATACGCATGCTCTGAATGCGTTGGATAAGAAACAACAGGATGTATACCCTTTGAAACCTGAGAGAGAGACGGATATATTGGATCAGTACGTTTCCTCTTATATGCAAAATTCCGAGCAGAGCTTGTTATTGAAAGAACTGGAAGAAGAAATCATGTCTTATATAAACACGCTTCCCCCTCAATGCCATAAAATATTTATGTTAAGCCGGAGCTATGGATTGAAGAACCGTGAGATTGCGGAACAACTGAATATTAGTATCAAAGCGGTTGAAAAGCAGATTAGCAAGGCTCTTTCTGGGTTGAAAGAATATCTTATCCAAAGGGACTTATTCCCTTTGTTAGTGTTGGCTGTCACTTGTCTTTCTCTTTAGACAGCCAGAGGGTGGAACGAAAGTTTCATGCCGGAGAATAAAAAGAAACGTTAATTCTTTGTAGGATGGAGGTAGGGTAAAACTACCTTTTTTTGTATTACTAATAAATGAATCTGTAATGAAAGAAGAAACACACGATATCAACGAAATCATAATCCGTTATCTGGATGGCTCGGCTGAACTGGAAGAGAAGAGGCTATTGCTTCGATGGCTGAAACAATCGGATGATAATCGGGATGATTTTATTGCAACTCGTGACCTGTGGCTGTCTTGTAATGTCGCTGCCGGAAACGAGCTGGAGATCGATATCGCTTTGGGGAAACTGAAAAACCGTATCTTGTTGGAGCAGGGACGGATGGAGAGGGACTTGCCTGCGAAGAGAAATACATTATCGGTGGTTTTGCGTTGGACGCGGGTTGCTGCCGTCTTGTTGCTTTTGCTGGGAATCGGTTATGGTATCGGCAGTTGGAGGGAGCATTCCGCTCCTGATGTCATCGTGCAAAACCAACTGATTACGGCAAAAGGAAGCAAAGGCCGGTTCACGTTGCCTGACGGATCGGTGGTTTGGCTGAATTCGGAAACTAAACTGACTTATCCGAATCAATTTGCCGATGACAGACGGTTGGTCTCTTTGGAGGGAGAAGCATATTTCGAGGTGGCGAAAGATGCGAAAAAGCCTTTTGTCGTACAGGCGGGAGAGATAGATGTAGAGGTCTTGGGGACCTGCTTCGATCTCGATAGCTATTCTTCCGGTGAATTTGTAAAGACCGCTTTGCTGAGCGGTAGTGTAAAGATATCGGGAAAAGCCTTGAAAGATCCGGTTTACTTGAAACCGGATGAACTGTTCAGATACCGTAAGTCGGATCAGATCGCCTCTGTCGAAGAAGCCAAAGTCGGTTTATATACCGATTGGATCAAAGACCGCCTGGTATTTGACAATGACTGTCTGGCTGATATATTAATCAGTATGGAGGGACGCTATAATATGGATATCGAATGTCCGAGGCAGTTTGCCGCTTCCACTCGTCTTTCTTTCACAATCCGGCAGGAGAGCATCGAAGAGGTGATGGAGGCGATGAGTCTGATTGCTCCGATTAGGTATGAGATAAAGAAAAATAAAGTATATATAACTCCTCGAAAATAAATGTTTAACTTTAAAAACAGATTGCTTATGGGAATAGACAAATGATGTTATTGTGAAAAAAGAGGATAGGTGTATGTGGGTTGCATTCGTCTGTCGAAAAAAATAATTAATCTATCGTCCGGTATTTGGTTTCGGCGATAAAGTTTAACTGAAAATCTATATAGAATATGATTTATTTTAACCGAAAGGGTCTTTTGTATTCTTTTATTCAAAAAGAAACCAGGGTGATGAATTTAGCCCTGTTTATGTTAACTTTCATGTTAAGTGGGCTTTATGCTACAGAGTCTTATTCTCAGACTGTCCGGATTAGCCTCAATATGAAAAACTCAACAGTCAAAGAGGTATTAAAGAAAATTGAAAATTGCAGTGAGTTTACGTTCTTTTATAATGACGAAATAATAGACGTGGACAAACGTGTCACATTGAATGCTGAGGATCTCAGTATATCTGATATACTGACTACAATTCTCCCGAATTGTAGTTATACGATATCGAATAAAAACATTATCATAACTGTCAAGGAGGCTGGCGTTCACCAGCAGGGAAAGATTGTCACCGGAGTTGTCCGCGATGTTAATGGCGAACCGGTTGTCGGAGCGAATGTTTCGGTAAAGGGCACTACCAACGGGACAATAACCGATATGGACGGGAAATTTACGCTGGAAGGCGTTTCTGCCGATTCTAAACTTTCGGTATCCTATATCGGTTACATGGCCCAAGAGATTGTAGTGGGTAATAAAGGGGCTTTCGAAATCGTATTGAAAGATGACACCCAAGCTCTTGAAGAAGTTGTTGTTGTTGGTTATGCTGCTCAGAAGAAGGTGAATTTGACCGGATCTGTAGCCAGCCTAAATTTTACGGATGAGAAGCTGAGCCGTCCGGTTACCACGATCGCCGCATCGTTGTCAGGTATGGCGGCCGGTGTCAATGTGATGAATACTAGTAGCCAGCCGAATGCCGAAGGTTCTTCCATCTTGATCCGTGGTGTGGGTACGATGAACGATGCTGGCCCGCTGATCCTTGTGGACGGAATGGAGATGAGCCTCAATGAAGTGAATCCAAATGATGTGGCTTCGATCTCCATCTTGAAAGATGCCGCATCTTGTGCCATTTACGGTCTGTCTCTTATA
>OWIN01000836.1_pt1 | contig 15529 bp, 15 predicted proteins | sample 1732771 | NCBI WGS metagenome assembly OWIN01 (sample SAMN05065752, study PRJEB22554) | human gut metagenome | biome: ENVO:2100002; feature: ENVO:00000062; material: ENVO:00002003 | host: Homo sapiens | place: USA | reverse complement strand
ATCGCTCAGTGTCTCGTGGGCTCGGAGATGTGTATAAGAGACAGTCTCTATACCGTGATAATAGTCTATCTACTTTTTCACTTCCTGATTCTGACAGTAATGGAGGAGCATACTCCACTGCTGCTGCTGTCTTATCCAGAAAGCGATTCAAGACATCAATGAAATTATGAACATTAATATACTCACCACAAATAATGGACTTACTTAATAAAATAAAGCACGTTTCAAAGAAGCTTTCTACCTGAACATTCTTATTAAAAAACACTGATTCATCCTCACTACCATTTGGAAGCCAAGATTCAGGAAACTCTTCTATGAATTGATTATAACACTGTTCTAGTATACAGCTCATCCTTGTTTATTTATTCAAAGTATTTATTTCTATCGCTTCGAATTGATTCTATAGTCATTTTATAGCTTGACATATCCATTAACTTGGCAAAATTTATAGATTGCTTCCAACTATCCCATTTATGTGTAATTTCCACTAAATCAAAAGCGTTCAATAAAATAAGTAATCTGTTTTTTTCTTTTAAAGCATATACAGCATTCTTCACAGGAAGATAGTCATTTTCATTATAAGGCAATGTGATATCTCTTTTTTTCGTTATTGATCTTTCTGTCAGAACGTAAGAAGGCAGATTGTCTTTTTGAATTGCATTATATATGTCACTTTCAACAGGCCCATAGGGGAGAGCACAGAAATTATCAAATGTATCCAAAAGGTCTCTAGTATCTTCTCCCTTAGGAACTGCAGTCAGAAACAAAAGTTTAAGCATAGACAACTTAGAACAGTTTTTGAATTCTCTATTCTGCTCCTTATTCTCTTCGTTATACCATTCCTCAAATAAGGATAGCATATAATCAAATGCATATATTTTATTCATAAGACTTATTTATTTCTCTATATCAAAGACACTGTTATTAACTAATTACTACAAATAAAATCCTAAATAGTTTGTTGCATTATGTAGTATTAGCACAAAAACAACGTAATTATGCTGCAAAAGTAACGTAATTTACTAGAAGCGGAAATTAAATAGATAATTAATTAGATAATTATGCTGCCAAACATAGGATAATTGACATATTAACATTGCAAATGTGCTACTTTTTCCTCCACCTATAAACCAACCACCCCAAAATAAACAAACCTATTATACCTATATACACTTTATCCTTATGCAAATCCCACCATGATAGTTCTACGACAGTTTCTTTTTGATTCAGCAAAACATTAACCTTATTACTAATAGTATCAAGTCGATTCGATAACTGCTGCAAAGTAATGGATAATGTTTCATCAACTTCTATTCGTTCCTGTTCCTGCTTGGAAGCGGTGGTAGTACTTTCTTTGACCGGATATTGCTTCCCTGTTGAATCCGGATCAGACAAGTAAACAGTTGTATTTTCAATCTTCAGATCACTTAGTTTGTCTGTAGTAATTTTCGTTTGCTTATTCACATCCAGCCGTAGTGATTCTATTAAGTTTCGCAGATACAAGAAATCCCCTGAATAGTCAATCTGTTTCTGCGTCTCGATATTACGAGAAGTTTTGCAGGAAGTAAACCATATTCCCGACATCAGGAATATGGTTATATAGATTAGCGCTTTCATGGTCGGATCACTGTATTACGAAGAAAATTAGAAAATTCACTCCTGACATCGAAGCAGGGACAAGCCTTGATATATTCCCTAGGCTCTACCTCCCCGCTGCCATCCAAATCGGGCGAAGTATCACGGTGTCCGAGCACTTCGATTATAGGATACTCTTTGCAAAGCTTTGCAACTAATTCACGCAAACTAGCTTTTTGGGCGATCGTTCTTGTGTCTGCGGGCTTTCCGTTTGCATCTAATCCACCGATATAGCAGATTCCAATACTGTGCTTATTATATGAAGACTCTGAAAATCCTTTAGTATTACAATGCGCTCCGTCAATGCTTAGCGGTCGCCCATTCTCAACTATTCCGTTAAGATCAATAATGAAGTTATAACCGATCTGATTGAAACCCCGAGCCCGGTGCATCCGGTCAATGTCCTTTGCACGTAAATCCTGCCCGGCACGCGTGGCCGAACAATGGATGATAATTGCATCAATAGTTTTCATTTTGCGTCTCCTTTTTGTAAGTAGTTCGTTAAATAGGGGATGTTCTTTATAAACTCAACACTTAATACATAGTGCAAGAAAGCTACTACCTTGTAACCATTACTAGAGTTGGGTAGAATTTCTTTGATATTCCTTAGAATATTTACTCCATAGAAATAAAATACGCTGTACGTAATAAATGAGACACATTGTAGAGCACCTTCTGGATTGCCCTTGTGTTCACCTATAAAGTAGATGCAGCTAACCAAGGCAAAGAAAATAGTTGCTTCTACGATACACCTCCAAGCTTTTTTAAAAGAAAAACTCTCATGATTGATAAGGAGTGCAGTAAGCAGTCCACAAATGAAATTGAGGGCAAATACTGCAATAAGACTTTTGATCTCCCCAGAGATAGGATTGAGATAAGCAGCTATGCCGGTAATCAATCCAATAAGTAAGTTTTTGAAATAATCCATAATCATATATCTAAAATATTAATACTTTATTTAAAGACTTCGCTACAATCATCGATAGCTGTCTGAAACACTTGTTTCACTTCGCCAGAGGTTAGCCCATGATCCTCATGCAGCGAGAAACCGGTTACTCCATTTCGTGATGCATTGAAGAATCCGACTACCGTTTCATCCTTGACAATCTCGGCAGTAATATCTTTCACCGCTTCGGTACCACGGGTTGACATTCTGTATTTAACCCTGATAGCATCCGTAACCTTAGTTGAAGCGGTGCTGTTAGTTGCTGTAATGTTCATTCTTTGTTTCCTCCTTCTATTAAATCATAAATTTGTCCGTATGTACCTGCAGTGAGATATTCTCCACAAATCTCTTTTAAAAGAGCAGCATCTTCTGTCTCAATATTAAGTACTCCACGGTTGCTAATAATCTGTTGTAGCATTTTGTATGCTCGTAACTTCTTGGAAGTTTCCATATTCTTCTGTGGATTAGAACCAGCTGCAAATAATGCCTCTGCAACCAAATCACGGACAGATTTCTTACTTTCTTTCCCATTCACTAATTCAATAAACTCCCGACCTCTAAAGTCAAGCAAGTTTCTGTTTAAATTTACTTTCATTGCAACTTTATGTATTTTTTAATTCTACAATAATCCCCTTCACGATATGTGCTCTATATCCAAAAGTATTGCTGTCTTTTAAACCATATACCCATATATCTGATACTACGTCCATAGTATTTCCATTCCCATCACGAGGGTAAAATCCATTCGCAGAAACATCACCCAATACATTCACATTACCATCAAAGAAACCTGCATAAATGTAATTGCTCGGATATGTAGGATTTGATTTAGAAGAACCATAGATGGCCGCACTTCCTCCAGCTGTTGCTCCTACTGCACAAACTCCAAATTTACCATCAGTTGCAGCATTAAAAGTCACATTAACAACGCCTTCCTTTGCGGTTCCTGAACCAAGCTTTAAACTTCTTGATGTCCCTCCGAAATAATCTGAACGCGTCCAAACGAGACGTCCATTTTCGATAGTAAAACCACCTATGAACCCGGAATCTGCGTCAAGATGTCTAACTTTAATTAGACCAGTATTCAACGTATCTCCATCAATGATTGTACTGCCTAAATGCTCGATACCAACTGAATTTAATTCAGCCAAAGCACCCAGCTTATCGCTATCTGCTTTACCATTAATAGTTGCTTGCAGTTCGCTATTTAGTGATGAAATTGTTACGACACCTTGTAGGTTAATTTTAGATGAATGAATCGTAGTCTCTCCGGCCGCCTGGTTGATATAAGATATAAGCGTATTGCCACTTTCTAGCTCTTTAGAAGCATAAATTTTATTTCCATCGGCCGTGGTAATCCATCCGGCAGTATCTATCCTCTGCGTTAAGCTATCGACCCGCGTCACCTGTGCGGAGATTTGAGTATTGAGTACTTTCAATTCAGCGAAGCACTGATCTGAATAGTCTTTCAATTTATCCTGAATAGCTTTATTCGCAACTTCAACCGCTGTATTGAAACTAGCTAAGGCAGAATTAAACAGGGCAAACTTATCATCTACATTCCTCTTCTCCTCAACGGTTATCTGCCCGTCATTGATAGCTACATTAATTGCAGCAATAAGATTGTCAATAGCACCAAATAGAGATATTTTAGCATTAAGCAAACCTGTTTTCGCTTCACCTTCCAGATATGAATTTGCGTACAGTTTGTTATAGGTAGCTTCGACGGCTGCTCTTGTATTTTTGACTGTATTTAGATACTTCTCAATGGCTAAAGCCTCTGCTTTCGTGATAATGCCGTCAGCAAATGCTCCGTCCACATAGTCGTGCAAACCACTAACTGCGCTGTTTGCCTGTTCCGCTGCTTTGCCGGCATCTTCTGCGTCTTGTAAGGCTTGCAATGCTTCTTTCATAGCGGTATCCGAGAACTCCTTTAGCTTATCCTGAATAGCTCTATTTGCAGATTCTACGGCTGTGTTGAAATCAGCATAGGCACTATTGAAATAGGCGAAATTGGCATCAACGTTTTGTTTCTCTTCCGGTGTTGTAAGTCCGTCTGCAATAGCTGTATTAATTGCATTTATCAGGTCTGAAATACACCCCATAAGGGTAACTTTAGCATTTAATAAACCCGTTTTGGCAGACCCGGATAAATACACATTAGTGTATAGCTTGTTATAGGTAGCTTCAATCGCCGCCTTTGCATTATTAATCGTATTGATATACTTTTCAATAGCTTTCGCTTCGGCCTCCGTAATAATACCGTCAGCGAAGGCTCCATCTACATAATTATGAAGTCCTTCTACTGCATTATTGGCCTGTTCTGCTGCTTTACCAGCATCTTCAATTTCTTTGTGAGCTGCTTCCCATTCAGATAGATTTTCTAATCCGGAGGAACCGGCTTTAATTTGAATATTTCCGCCTATTTCCCCTTTTACCAAATCGAAGTACGTCTTTCCGTCCGGCGAAATAATCCGTTCTGTTGTTACACGTCCCGGGAGAATCTCTGTGAATCCGTATAATTCGACAAAACTTCTACTACCTTCATACTCGCTGTTAAGCACTCCAGTGAGCAAATGATAATATCCAGCTATCTGTTCCATTTTAATAGCTGTTTCACTCAAGAGGAATGTTCCGGCTTGATTCTCCTTGCCAACTTTAGCATATAGATAATATTTCTTTTCCGGGTCAATGAGTGTCGGAGAATTGTATTCAGCCATATCCCAGTACTTATATTCGTCTGCCTTATGAGAAGAAGAAAGAGAACTGATACCGAGTGTTAAATGCTGAAGGATTCCTGCCGGAGCAGTTAATACTTTGGTGCTAGTATTATAGGTGATATTGTGAGATACCTGCACTGGATTCGTTTTTGAATTGACAAAACGGAATTGCAAGCTTTCGTCGCCGACAAGTAGTTGCATGGTTGAAACGGTTATCGGATTGACAGAGCCGGAGAAGTTCAACAGTGCATCTTCAAGCATAGACATCGTTTCCTTTGCGTCACGAAACCGTCTCTTTGTGAATTGTAAAGCGTCCTTATGCTTCTCAATTACTGTCACCTCGTTAGTTTCTATCTTGTTCAGATCACTTGAAACAGAAGTACCTACAGGCTCATTAGAAAGCTCTATTTCGGGTGAATACGGATTATTCACAAAACGTTTGATTCCGATCATCCGGATAAGAGAACCTTCCGGATGAAACTGTGTGTCAGAGAAGTTTACATATCCACCTAGCACAATCTTTCCGCCTATCTCCAACCAGCGCTTTTTAGCCCAAATACCGTCCAATGTCCCGGTAAATATGAATGCTTTATCTTCATGTTCATAGAGGTATTTAGCAGCTTCCTTGAAAGCTTCCCAGCTCGCACCCGTTTGTGTACTATCGTTACAGATATAAACCTTCGGCAATTGCATTCCGAACACTGCGTATGTATCACCAACCTTCGGTCGCCAGACTTCCGGCTCCGGCATAGTAATACCATCAATTTCCTGCGGAACAATTTCAAATCGACGTGCCTCTTTCTTGTCTTTCGCTTCATGGATATACTTTACTTCGAACTCCTTGCCTGTAAGCATACCAGTCTGGAAAATAACCGTCATTGTTTCTCCTGCTATGAGACAATCTTCGAAATTCAACTCTTCAGGAATGTCTTTATCTACAAAGTCAAAGAAGTTATTCTCCTTGTTCACTTCAATAACAGAACTAACAGTACCAACACGGGAAGGATAAATAGCTGTACAGTCCAGACTATCTTCCTTTGCTGTTGTAAGTTCTTTATCAGCACGCATGACACAAGTTCCATCCGCATCTGTCTTATACGTTCTCCCTTCGTAAACAAGAGTCTTATTCTTTGGAAGTAACAGGTATTTAGATCCGTATGTAGAATAATCAATATTGCGATCTGTAGTTTCTACCAAAATTATTTCGGGTGGTATATCCCCAGAAGTCCTACCAACACCGACCTTGAAGCCGTGGCCTTTACCATACGACAGTTTCAAAGGGTTCTCCTTGTTATACTCAACTTTACGCAGATGGATAGTCTTAATTTGCTTTCCATTCACAGTTTCTTCAGTGATCTGCCATTCTGTTTCATATAGTTCTGCAAGTTGATTGAGAGCGTCAAGTATATAGGTGTGATTGTAGTTGATTACTTTCTCCGTTCCCTCGATACAATCACCGACTTTCCACCCGGTACTCCGACGGTTCAGGTTTTCAACGAGTAGACGTAGATGTTCGTGTGCCTTAGCTGTATATGAGAACTTAATACTTCTATCAACGGTATGGCGTACTTTCCACAACATCGTATCAGCCTTCCCAGTTTCCAGAATCAATGTATATTCGAAGTTACGTTCACCGTTCTTCTTGAAATTGCTATCCTTCTTCAAGGAATAACGCTTCCCGTAGAAGTCACACCAGGAGCCAACTGGAATTTCAATATACCCCGGATGTGAAAAATACAAAGTGAGTGTATCTTCTCCCATGATAGCTTCATAAGAGTAGCTTTCATCCTTTACTTCGATTTTTATTTCCTTATCACCATTATATAAACTTATCATGTCCTTAGAATTATATCCTAAAATATAAACGTCAAATAGAAATGTATTGAATAATAGGCATAAAAGTAAGGAAATGATAGACGAATCATTGCCAAAATAATATATAACACACAACATCAACGGCATTGTCACGAAATAAATCAAAATGAAAAATATTTAAAAGAAATCACTCAAAATGTAGTTTAATTCACCTAAGTTCTCTCGGAACGAATTCCGCGTTGAAAGATTTTTCCAATGTTACGACAAAAAGCCTCGGACAGAATGGGTACTATAAACTGCCAGATGGGATGTTGATTCAATGGGGGACTGGAGGAAATGGGGTAAATCAAATAGTTTACTTTCCTACTAGTTTTTACAATACATCGTATGTTGTAGTAACTACTGCTATTTCTTCTGTAATGAATTCTATAGTAAAAATGATAAATGGAAAAAATGTATCTTATTTCAAAGTCTATTCGGTAGGTCCAACAATTGAAGCTGGGGAGATGTTCGGATGGATTGCAATAGGAAGATGGAAGTAGAAAATATTATAACATCAATTTGCTTATGAATTGTTTTAGTAGAAAAATAGTATTGATTTTTGCCGCAATTATTTTGCAAAGTTCTCTCGGGACAAATTGTGCGTTAAAAGATTTTTCCAATGTTACGACAAAGGACCTCGGACAAAATGGATATTATAAGCTACCAGATGGTCTATTGATTCAGTGGGGATATGGTGGTGGGTATTCAGGGGCTACTAATTATTTTTTTTCTACGTCTTTTTTAAACACTTACTATTCAATATCAATGTGTGCAGAATATGCCGTTACTGCTGAATCCGTCGTTTTATGCCCTTATATTAACACTAAAGCTACTACTTATTTCAAAGGCGGTATGACATATACAAGTGGTAATGTAGTATATCCTACTTCTTGGAAATTCTTTTGGATAGCTATAGGTCGTTGGAAATAGAAATATTATAACATAAATTTGATTATGGATAGATTTAGTAGAAAATTGGTATTACTTTTATTGCTTGTAATTTGGCAAAGTTCTCTCGGAACTAATGCTATTTTATTAGAAGCTCAAAATTTAGGACAGAATGGCTATATAAAATTTAATAACGGTCTTATGATTCAATGGGGATATAACACCGGCTCTAGCACTCACACTTTAACCGTTTATATGCCTGTTTCATTCTACAATTCGACCTATAATGTATATGGTAATATAATAAAAGATGCATCAGATAATAACTTATATACTTTCTGTCCAATTTTAAATAACGGTTCAAGCTATTTTAAAGTTGACAGAACTTTTTATGCTAGTGGGGCTACAGGTAATTCTATTGCAAAATTTACTTGGTTTGCAATCGGTCGCTGGAAATAACTTAAAAGAATAAAATTTATGAAGTATTGGAAACAAGGATTTTATGATGAACCGGTTGACGGTTCGGTAGAGATTACAGATGAGTATTACAATCAGTTACTAGCCGGGCAATCAGCCGGACTACTTATAAATGAAAGTAAAAAGGGATACCCGATCTTAATTGTACATGAAGTTACAGTTGAAGAGGTAAGAGCGCAAAAATTAAATGAATTGCGACTGTATGATTCATCCGAAGCAGTAAATCAATTCAGCATTGATAATGTATCAGGATGGTGGAATAAAGCTACTCGCGTAGGACTTATGAACTCTATTGCAATCGAAAAGGCATCTGGACGAACTGAAACAAATATCTGGCTGGATAATACTCTATTTGTTTTGCCTGTCGAAAAGGCTATTGATATGTTACAGCAGATAGAATTATATGCCCTTATGTGCTACAATACAACACAAGGGCATATTAACGCTATTAATCAGCTAGAGACAAAAGAAGAAATTGAAGTATACAACTTCAAAACTGGTTACCCAGGAAAACTCAACTTTATTGGATAACCAACCGTATAATCATAGTTTTCGATTTCCTCAATAGTCTGCAATGCTCTGACTGCTGCAATGTGAGATTGTGTCACATTGTAGCAGTTGAGTGCATACAGTTCTAAGGCATTCAACATTGCTAAAGCGTTAGGTATAGGGATAACATACTTCACTGCATCATACCACAGGGTTGTATGCGTTTTCCCTACATTTTTCTCAATCGAAATTGAGTTAAATAATCCAACACGTGTGGATTTGTCTAACCACACACTTTCCCCTTCAATTTTAAAAGAATTGACATCGGTCGATTTGTCAAATATCTGTATTTCAGATATTTTCATTTTTCGCACTTCTTCAATGTCGTACTCATATTCTACCAAAATAGGATGTCTATTTTTGCTTTCAGCTATTATCAAGCCGGTAGATTGACCAGCCAGTAACTCTTGATAATATTCATCCGTAATTTCTACCGAACCGTCTACCGGTTCATCGTAGAATCCATTTTTCCAATACTTCATGATCTTTGTTATTAAATTATTTCCAGCGCCCGATCGCAAACCAGTCCCATGATTCTTGTGATAAACCAGTAGTACCCCCACTTGCATAATTTCTATTCAAATAAAATCTACTAACTGTTTTATTTATTGCCAAAGGAGATGATGAATATACGGCGGAGTCGCTACTAGGCTTATATACAGTTGCAAATATTTTATATTCAGTATTATAAAAAGATGTAGGCATAGTCACACTATACGAAGCTGTAGATGAACCTCCAACTCTGCCCCATTGTACAAGTAATCCATTATTAAATTTTGCATAACCGTTCAAGGATAGGTTTACGCTTATTGCGTTCGATAGATCAGCTAAAGCATACGTAGTCCCGAGAGAACTTAGTAAAGTTTTCTCCGCATCCGTCATGAATTTTCTTGTAGTACTTTCTTCAATCATTGATGCTGGATGAGAAGCCGGATGAGAGTAATTATTAGCTCCGGGGGCTATTACAGCAAGTTTTTCACGTTCATCATCCGTCATGAAACGATGAGTTTCATCTTCTTCAACGTCCGTCGCTGTATGTTTATGAGAACTTGCAGCATAACTACCCTTAAGCTGATAGACTGAATCGTGGTTATGATTTCCTGCAGCCTTACTATTCCAATTAGCCTTTTCTGAATCTGTGACAAAACGATGTGTAGAATCGTCCGTAATATCTGTTGCTGTATGCTTATGTGATGAAGCCGCATAACTACCTTTAGGTTGATATACAGAATCGTGGTTATGATTACCTGCAGCCTTACTGTTCCAGGTCTCTTTTTCTGTATCGGTAACAAAGCGGTGAGTACTATCAGGAGTTATATCCGTTGCTCCGTGTTTATGCGAACTCGCTGCATAACTTCCTGCTGGTTGATAGACCCCTGTATGAGTATGATTCGACGGGGATGCACCAACTTCAGAAGCTGTATAGGATGGTTTATTTGCCGCCTTCGCCCATGCTGACACGTCACTGGCGGGCATAGAAGTTGGGAAATCACTTATTTCAGACTTCTTGTGAGTATGCGCTTTTGGTACACGTGTATCACTTAGCCGGGCATCATTTCCCTCGCATACGGTTCCTTCCGCACTACCAAAATTCTTATTAAAAGCAGAGTTTTTAGTAAATGCAGGTTCGTATGTACCAGCATGATTGTGACCTGACGGAGACGCTCCGACTTCGCTTGCTGTATAGGCTGGCTTAGAAGCTGCTTTCGCCCATGCAGGTACATCGCTTGCCGGCATCGAGGTTGGGAAGTCCTAATATCCGCTTTCTTATGCGTGTGAGCTAACGGAGTTCTTGCATTGCTTAACCGGGCGTCGTTACCCTCGCATACAGTCCCAGCACTAGTCCCAAAATCTTTATTAAAAGCTGTAAGTTTAGTGATAATCAGTTCATATCTACTATCATGGTTATGGGAGTCCAAAGCTGCTTTCAATGCCTTTCCCTGTTCTGCGGAAAGGGCCTTGGCAGTTCCACCACTTGTCAGATTATTAACAATATCAGAAATATTAAGTTTCTTTCCTAGCTCTGTTGCCATCGTCGTGGCAAAGTTAGGATCATTGTTAAGTGCGTTCGCTAACTCAATAAGTGTATCGAGAGCATCCGGGGCACCGGCAACAAGTGCATCGACAGCAGCTTTCACTTTTGCGTCAACTCCTGAAACCGCATTGTTAGCCGCCAATGCAGCAGCGTTCGCATCGTCCGTGGCTTTCTTTGCTAACCCTGTTTGTATAACAGATGCATCCTTGGCTGTATTTGCTTCATCTGTCGCTTTCTTCGCTAAGGCGGTTTGAGCTTCCGATTCAGCTTTGGCAGCATTGGCCCCTGCAGCCGCAGTAGTTGCAGCATCTTTAGCTTCATTAACACTACCAGCCGCAGTATTAGCCGCATCTGTAGCTTTCTTTGCAAGAGCCGTCTGTTCAACAGATGCGTTCTTAGCGGCATTCGCATCATCTGTTAATTGCTTGACAAGAGCAATCTGTCCGGTGGCTTCATCTGTTGCTTGTGTCATTTCCTGCACAATACCGGCATATTCTGACTTACGTTGAGACTCTGCTTCGACACGTTCAGTTTCGGCATTTACACGCTTAGCCTCATTTGATCCGCGAGTACCTTCCGCAGTTTTACGCGCATCTTCATTCTGCTTTCTCTTGTCTTCTTCGGATGATCGGGAAGTTTCAGCCGTGGCACGTTCGGTTTCAGCAGCGTTTCTCTTATCTTCTTCGGAGTCACGGTTTGTCTCCGCTGACTTGCGGGCGGTTTCGGCAGATACACGTTCAGATTCGACGGTAACACGTTCAGATTCGGCAGCCACACGCGAGGTTTCATTCGTTTCCCTTGTCGCTTCATCTGCTTTCCGCTTATCTTCGGCAGAAACACGGGTAGATTCAGCGGAAGAACGACCACTCTCCGCAGTTTTTCGTTTGTCTTCTTCCTTCACACGTTCCGATTCAGCATAAGAACGACCTGTTTCAGCGGTCTTGCGTGCATCTTCATTACTTTTACGTGTTTGTTCATCCGAGACACGTTCAGCTTCTGTATCAACACGTCCGGATTCAGCAATTACCCGTTTATCTTCAGCAGTTACGCGGGCCGCTTCTTCTGTCTTACGCGCATCTTCATTTTGCTTTCTGATATTTTCAGCAGAGGAACGTCCGGTTTCAGCCGTAACGCGTTCTGTTTCGGTAGTCTTTCTTTTATCTTCTTCGGACACACGGGAAGTTTCGGCAGATTTGCGTGCATTTTCATTAGTCACACGTTCGGATTCGGCATTGCCTCTCGCTGTTTCAGCATTCTTTCTAACCTGCTCGTTAGCTTCTCGTGTACCTTCGTCAGTTACACGTTTCTTTTCTGCATTGTCCCGTGCGGTTTCAGCTGTAGATCGTTCTGTTTCAGCGGTTTTACGTGCATTTTCATTAGTGATACGAACTGATTCAGCAGCTTCCCGGGCCTGCTCTTCACGGGAACGATTCGTTTCGGCTGTCTGCCTGGATTGTTCGGAAGCATTACGACGGGATTCGGCTGTTTCACGGGCTGATTCATTCTCTTCAACTGTGGCTTCTAACTGCCTCATATCGGTAGTAGCTGTTTGTGCATCACTCGTAGCCTTGAGCATATTATCTAATGCCGTCTGAATCTTCTCTAGCCCGAATTTCAAGCTCGTTTTGACACCGTTTACTATCCGGTAACCGATGGTAAAGAAGCCCTTCATGTTCTGGGCTTCATCTAATTCTGATATTTTTTTCTTTTTTACTGGCATAATACATCAATTTAAGTCAATACAAAATTCTCCATCCTCTGTTATGATAAACTCACCCGCTTCGGATGCAAGCAAGAACTCCGTTTCTCCGATCCGGAAGCTGGTAAAAACAAGTTTTAAAGTGAACTCCCACCATACACCATTATTTAGCATAAAAGTATTTGTCTGACAGGACTTGTAATAACAGGGATAGCTTTCACTCCACTCATCACAATAAAATATACGTTCCGCGTCGGAATACTCATATCCTTCATCATCAGTCTTGATTGACAGTTTTGTGAGATCATAGAGTAGGGCATTGCGATTTCGCCAGAACGCTTCAATTGTCCCGGCCCGCATCAGGCATTTGAGAGATACTTCTTTGGTTTGGAATTTCACAACTTCACCGTCATAGATTGCTCCATCTTGACGTTTGAAATTCTGCAATAGGTTCTTTTTTACTGCCGGAGTTTTTAATATCTCGGCATTACTACCTTGCAATACGACTACGCCATAATCGGATAAGTCTTTGTCATCAATCTCGTAACCTTTAGGCATTGGAAGCTCATTTACGGGCTCCTGATATTTATAATCGACTTCTCGGGGGAAGTCGTTACTAAAAATAAATTTAGCAACTTCAAGGCCCGGATTAATAACATAGCTGCTTTGGGAAGACAGACGTAACTTATAACTCCTGCCGATTAAGGGAAAGTAAAATTCATGATAACTCAAGTCAGAAAGTATATCAATCAGTCCACCAATACCCAAACTGCCTATATATGCAAACTCAATGCTTACTTCAGCCGTATCCAATGTAGGACTAGAAAGATCAAATTCCTGTCCGTCTTCTTCCGGCCAATCATTCTTGTCCGGTTCCTTCATGGTTGGAAATGCTACCAGGTTATTATAACTTCCCTTTGTAATACATATACCCAAACTGATATAAGCATCTATTCTGTCTATTAGTAATTGCCCTTTCATCGCTTAAGTGTTATACCTTTAGTGTTAAGTGAATCAATCCCTAATTTCATAAAATACATGAATTGTCTAATATCAACAAGATTTGCTGTATACCCTTCAATGTTAGAAAGATGGGCTACGATTATATCATGTCCTCTAACCATGTCGCTCATGTTCTTGTCCATGCTGGTAAGGAATGATAATTTTTCGGCAATCTTCGCTGTATCCGACTGGATGACTTTCACACTACTGTTGATTTCGTAGGTATGTCCCTGAATGACTGTAAAGCGTCCGTTAAGTTCATCAACAGAATCTTGTGAAGCCGTTGCAAGACCCTTCTTTGAAGCTTCACGTGATGATTCAGAACCAGAGCTACCTACTATTTTCTCCCAAGCTTCGCGGTCTGATAATGCACCGTTTACAATGTTATCCCATCTATTTCTTAGATTCTTAACATCATCTTCTGTAATCCCCTCCTCCTTTTTATTAGCTTCAGCGAAAGCCTCATACCATTTGGTTAATTCATCCTCGTAGTTTTTAGCAAACATTGAAGTAAAAATAGCCTTTCTCATGTATTCTTCAAAGCTATCGGCAAAGTCCTTTGAAGAAGCATCCATATCCATAAGGGTATTCAAGAAGCTATCAAATAAGCTATCAAAGGATGTTTGGGTAAGCTGTTCATTAATAGACTTAAGAATTTCCTTTTCCGTATCTCCATATTGAATAATGTCGTCAAGATAACCCCTGAAATCACCATCCATACTTGCCCACAACCCAGAGTAATTAATCTTAATCCATTCCAACTGTTCTGATGACATATCAAGCATACTCCACATACTACTGAAGTCAACACCGCCAAGGGATTTAGATATATCGCCAGCCACATCTTTCCAGTTAGTGCCGTTGTAATCATAAGAACCTTTCCACATTCGATAATTCATAGAATGACTACCAGAACTTGCACCAGCATCCAAGCGCGAACTAGCTAGTTCCCTTGTTATTTTCCTCTCGGAATTTAATAAGTCCAATGCCTCTTGTCCGGCTTTTGTCGCTTCTATTCCGTAAGATTCTTTTATATATGCCTTTTTCTTATCTAGTAGCTGATCCCAGACATCTATCAAAGTGTCATACTGCTCAACAAGTTCGTTGTAGTCGTCATAATCAGCACTTTTCATGAAACTCATATCTAGTCCAGTTATGGATTCTGTGTCCCTCGCGAAAGCGTCGGTTACAGTACTTGATATGTTTTCGATAATATCCATACCATATTGAAAAGTACCCACTTCACCTGCGGCATCTATTATAGATAAGATAGCTGAAATGATTCCACCTATTTTGGTTCCTGAAGAGCTTAGGGCATCAACAAGGGTTCCAACTGTATTTCCAATATCAGACAAACTAACATTCTCTTTACCGAGTTGCACGATGGCATTGGAGACAGCAGTAATATTACTGATTGCCTTGTCTTTAGACTTTTCTACATTTGCCTGTGCATTAGCTTGATTTTGTTCTGCTGCGTTCTTTTTCTTCTTCGCTTTCTCTATAGCAACTTCATCGCCTGATTTCAATGCCTTTTCCAACTCCTCCTGTGCCTCTTTTACTTTATATACAGTGCCTTCATATTCAGTAAGAGAGTCCGTCAATCCTCCAAAGAAACCACCTTTATCAACCAATGCTGTATTTATGTTATTCAAAGCTTCTTCTATCACTTTGATCTGTTCCGGGGTGGAGGTTTTGAACTCAGGAGACCTTTTAAATTCTTG
>OWIN01000827.1_pt1 | contig 15602 bp, 10 predicted proteins | sample 1732771 | NCBI WGS metagenome assembly OWIN01 (sample SAMN05065752, study PRJEB22554) | human gut metagenome | biome: ENVO:2100002; feature: ENVO:00000062; material: ENVO:00002003 | host: Homo sapiens | place: USA | reverse complement strand
CGAGATCGCTCAGTGTCTCGTGGGCTCGGAGATGTGTATAAGAGACAGGAAGAAGTGTTCCCGGTTTTGAAATCGAAGAACCCGCTCGACCGTCCGGATTTCGCCAACACGCCTATGTCCAATCTGGTCAATTCGCCTGAGAATACGACCGACGACGAGGTTGCTGGCGGATTGAATATCAACTTAGGCGGCAAGCAGGCTACCGGACTGGGCAATCTCGGCCTGGATGTGAGCGAAGAAGATACGAAAAACCTTTCCGACAGTATCAAGAAACTGAGCGCCGCCGCCGAACAGATCTCCAAGATGGCGGAACTGACGGAAGCGACGCAGAAATATCTGGAACAGCTTTCGGGTATGTCCGAGAATATGGAACGTTTCAGCCAGGTGACGCATTCGCTGACCGACGTTTCCGACACACTTTTGAATTCGTATAAGAGCATTACGGATAATTCGGATGGCATCAACCAGAATTCCCGCGGTTACGTGCAGCAGATGGAAATGCTGAACCGCAACATCTCCGGCTTGAACACGATCTACGAAATACAGTTGAAGAGCATCAGCTCGCAGATCGAATCGATCGAACATATCAACAGTGGCTTGAGCCGCATTCGCGAAATGTATGACGGCTCCGTTGTCGACAGTTCCGTGTTCCGCAACGAAACGGAAAAGATGACGCGACAGTTGGCCGAATTGAACCAGGTATACAGCCGCCTGTTGCAGGCTATGACGGTCAATATGGGATACCAGCAACCGGCGCAGCCCGCACAACCTGTTTACCAGCAGCAACCGCAGCCCGCACAGCAGCAGAATTACCAGCAGGCCTATCAGCAACCGTACGGATATCAGCAGCAGGCTCCGTATACAAACAACCCAATGAAGTAATCGGATATGGCAGGAATAGCAAATAATCCCAATTCGCCCCGTCAGAAGATGATCAACCTGATGTATCTGGTGTTCATCGCCATGATGGCACTCAACGTGTCGTCGGAGGTACTCGACGGTTTCGAACTGGTGGAAGGCAGCTTGCGTACTTCTATCGATAATACCTCGACCCGTAATGAGATCGTTACAGAGGAACTGAAGGCTTATTATCAGACAAATCCCGAAAAAGTACGTGAATGGTACGAAAAGGGGACAAAGGTGAAGGAGGCATCCGACAGCCTGTACAATTACGTGCAGGATCTGAAAGTGCGTATCGCGCAGATTGCCGATGGTAAGGATGCCGATGTCAATAATATCGATCATAAGGACGACCTCGAAGCGGCTTCCCGCGTGATGCTGTCTCCCGTTTCGGGCGAAGGCAAGAAATTGCGCCAGAGCATCGAAAAATACCGGACACTGATGGGCGAGATGGTGGAAGACTCGGCCAAGACGCGCATCATCGAAGCCAGCCTGTCGACAACGCCGCCTCACAAGGCCGGTATCAATACCCGCACTTGGGAAGAGGCTTTGTTCGAGAATATGCCGGTGGCGGCGGCTGTTACCTTGCTGACGAAATTGCAAAGCGATATCCGCTATGCCGAAGGTGAAGTGTTGTCCAACCTGCTGAGCAGCGTCGACATGCGCGACTATCGTGTGAACCAGATCACGGCACAGGTGATTCCGGAAAGCCAGATCGTCATGCGCGGCAGCCAGTACAAGGCCAATATCGTCTTATCGGCTGTCGACTCGACGAAACGTCCGACCGTCTATGTGAACGGCAAGGAATTGCCTTATGATGCAAACGGCATGTTTACGGCTGTAGCCGGTACTCCGGGCACTTATCCGGTCAAAGGATATATCGAAATGCCGGGTAGCGACGGCAGCGTGATGCGCCGCGAGTTCGAAAGCGAATACTTCGTGACGGAACCGAGTGCGACGGTAGCGCCGATGCTGATGAATGTGTTGTATGCCGGAATCGCCAACCCGATCCGTATCGCCGTGCCGGGTGTGCCCAGCGGCAACGTGACGGCAACGATGACGAACGGGACACTGGTCCGCAAAGGCGACCAATGGGAAGCCCGTCCGACAACGGTTGGAACAGACGCCATCATTTCCGTCCATGCTAAAATGGCGGATGGGCGCAGCGTCGAGATGGCGAAAACGACTTTCCGCGTACGTGCCCTGCCCGACCCGATGCCTTTTATCGAATATAAGGACCAGAACGGCAATATGCGCAAGTTCCGTGGCGGTCAGTTCTCCAAACGCAATTTGGTGGAAGCCGACGGCATCCAGGCGGCTATCGACGACGACCTGCTGAACGTGCCGTTCAAGGTGTTGAGTTTCGAGCTGACTTTCTACGATTCGATGGGCAACATTATTCCGGAAGTCACGCAAGGCAACCAGTTCTCGCAGCGTCAGAAAGATTATATCCGCCGTCTGGCAAGAGGCAAACGCTTCTACATCACCCATGTGAAAGTATTAGGTCCGGACAATAAGGAACGTATCATTCCGACCGTCGAAGTAATCGTCAATTAACATAACGTAGGGACGAGGTCTGCTCGTCCCGTAATGTATAAAGATATATGAAACGTTTATATTACATAGCAACCCTCGCCATCGCCCTGTTCGCCTCCCTCCCCATACAGGCACAGGAAGAGGCCGGCAATACACAGCAACAGCAGCAGAGACGTCGCGGTCCCGAAGCAAGCCGTGGCGCCCGTGAAGAAGAGAAGAAAGAGAACGGCATGCCCGAACTGACCGTCCGAGCACAGGATATGAACGAGCGAATGACGCAGCATATCGGCAACGCTCGCTGGATGCGTGTCATCTACCGCCAGATCGACCTTACGAAAGAACAGAATGCTCCTCTATACTATCCCACCCAACCGATGAACGGGCAGATGAACTTGTTCTCGATCATCTTCCAGCTGGTATGCGAAGGCAAGTTGTCCGCCTATGAATACCTGGACGGTTACGAGGATTTCAGCGACAACCGCAAGCTCGACTTGAAAGTCATGCTGGACCGTTGCCGTATCTTCTACGAAGAGACGCCAGGCAAAGACAACGAACCTGCCGGTTTCGTCGTGAACGAAAGCGATATTCCTTCCGGCGATGTCCGCTCCTATTACATAAAGGAAGCGTGGTATTTCGACCAGAACAACTCCGTATTCGATGTCAAGACATTGGCGATCTGTCCGATTCTGACAATCGTGGACGATATGGGACAGAACACCATGCCGATGTTCTGGATTCCTTATGAAAATTTGCGTCCCTATATCAATACCGCCTATATCATGACGTCCAACATCAACAACGCCATGACTTTCACGCTCGACGACTATTTCCGTCGCCGGATGTTCCAGGGCGATATCTTCAAGACGCAGAACCTGATGAACCAACCTCTGCAAGCCTACTGCCCGACACCCGATTCGATGAAACGCGAGCAGGAACGTATCGAGAACCAGCTGATTACTTTCGAAAAATCTCTCTATCTGCAACCGGACACAGCTCAGTTGGCAGCTGATACAAAAGGCAAGAAATCTAAAAACGCAACCGTTTCCGCCCGTGGCAGAAAGACGGAAGCCGCAAAAGAGAGCAAACAAAAAGAGGTCAAAATCAAAGCTCCAAAAGCCCAGAAAAGCGCTCCGGTCCGCAGCGTACGCCGTCGCCGGTAATTACCTCTACAATATCCAAAACATAAAAGAGGCGTAGATTAGTGATGACTCGAATGACATCTGCTAATCTACGCCTCTTTTATGTTTCGTCGAAGAGGGATTACAACTTATGTATCACCTTCATCAACTGATCTCCCAAGCCGATTGTGTAGCCTTGTGAAACGAACACTACACGGTTGAAAGTGTCGGCAATGATGAAGATTGGCAGTGTGTTGGCGTTCTGCAACTTCATAGCTGCGGCGATCTCCTTCTGAATTGTTTTGTCGATATCTATGCCATATGTGATGGTAGTTGGCAACTCTCCGAACTCCTTCGGATCGAAGTTCTGGAAGCCTTTTTCATCGGGGAACAACAAAACCATGCCGCGGCCCCATTCTTCAAGGTCCTTCTTTACGGCAGCGATGTCACGCATGGCGTGGTTGGTCGGCTCCTGGCGCGCTCCGAGGACAGCGACAACATAATAGCCGCGGCCGGTGGTAGCCAACAGACTCGTTTCCTCGCCGTTATCAGCCCGTTTGAATTTGTTTTCGGAGTTGAAGTTGCCGATGACTTGTACATCGTCCTGGCTCTCACGCATCTCCAGTTTGATATCACTCGTCTTGCCTGGTTCTACGTTGAAGAAAGACATTTCGGCCAGTACGCTACCGTTTGCCATACGTGTTCCGGTTACCAGCATATAATGGCCCTCATCCATAGAAAGCGGCTTTTTCAACAGAGCACTCCAAGTATCACCGCCCCCCATATCCACATCGCCCGATTCGAAGTTAAGTGTCTGCAACTTGCCGGTCGGCAACACTTTCGCAATCGTGAAATGACTGTAATATTTCGGGTCCTGCAATGCTTTGATCGGCTGGTAAGAAGCGACGACCTTACCTTGCTTGGCAACCGTCTGCTCGGCAGCTTCGAAGTCTACATCCACCCAGTTCAGACCTTTCGCATATTGCACTTTTCCCGCCACTGGTTCGATACGTGCCGGAATACCGATGCTACGACATACAGCGACGAAGAATATATCGCGGGAACCTTTATCGGCCACACGCGATTTCCATACGCCCATCGGCATAATCGGAATGCGTTGCGGATTCAGGCTGTCATTGATACTGATATTTTCCTTCACCCAGTCTACAATTAATTGCGGATCAGCTTTAGCCTTCTTTACTAATGCCGAATCGACGTTGGCGGCGAAGAACTTCCTGTACGGCGTCAGGAACTCGTTTGCCACACGCGGATTGAGGATATATTCGGTAAACAGGGAACTTTGCACAGCCTGGGCATTGTTCAGATGGTCCGCTAACACGGAGGCCGGCGTATCACGCAAGTCCTTGGCAGAGATAACATTCAGCAAATCCATCGCCATCGGACGTTTGTCGGCAGGCGCATCGCGAAGGAACTTCTCGATCTCACGCCAGTTTCCCCGGCTGCCGATCATGAAATCGGCTGTTTTCAGCGGGTCGATACCTAATTCTTTGGCAAGTGCTTCCGCTTTCTCTTCCGTATAAAAAGTGCCCACATATTTATTACGGATCACATCCTCTTCGTGCAAACGCTTGGCGTTGGCCTCTTTCTGTTCGTCCGTCACGCAGGCGGCAATGGAACCGTCTACCGGAGGAATGACATCAAGCGTGACGGTTTCGATGTCACCCGGTTTCTTGTCGAGAGTGATTGTCACGTTATTGTCTTTTCCGAACGACACCTTGCTATATCCGAACTTGCCGTCCTTAGTCGCCCATACCAGCATATCACCTTTACCGGCGGAAAGGAATGCCTTCCCTTCAGCATCCGCCTTCTTATTGGCTACGGAATAGAACTCGGCATAGTTATATATTTTGAACTCGACATCGGCTCCGGCAGCCGGCTGGCCGTTTTCATCCACAATGGTGATCGTTGCTTTGGCCGTCGGGGCATAATTGTCGATCACGTTGATCTCGGTGTAACCGTCGGTTACGTCCATGACTTCTTCCGGTCCGTTGTATTTACCGAATACTTTCGTGTGCATCAGCATACCACGGTAAGCCGGTCCGTTGAACCACCCCAAGTTAAGTACCGGTTCCGGTTCACAGGCTCCGAGGAAATACCATTTACCGTTTACCCAAGCTTCCACCCAAGCATGGTTGTCGTCGGTATGCGCCCAACGCGGCGTATAGACCTGACGGGCCGGTATGCCGACCGAACGAAGGGCGGCTACGGTAAACGTCGACTCTTCGCCACAACGCCCGTAAGCGGTCTTCACGGATGCCAAAGGCGAACTCGTCCGGGCGTCCGACGGCGTATAGATCACTTTCTCGTGGCACCAATGGTTCACTTCCAGCACGGCGTCATACAAGGACAAGCCCTTCACCCGGTCTTTCAATTCTTCATAAAAGATCATGCGGCTCTCGTCCAGATTCTCGTTGTTGACCCGCACGGGAAGTACGAAATGGCGGAAGATGTCTTCCGGTATGCTGTCTCCCCAAGGCATTTCCACCCGTGCACGAAACGAACTGCGGATATTGTCGAGATACAGTTGCCCGTCATAATCCGTGATATCTCCGATCGGCATATAGGCATACAAGAAAGTAAGCGCCTCTTTTTCGTCGGACGTCATCTTTTGGTTAAAGACTGAAAAAAGGTTTCCGTCCGGCAGAGCGGCCTGCTTTGCCCGGAAGTCATTCTCCACTTCGGCGCGGAACGTATCGTCCGAAATGAAATGTTGCTGCCTATTGCACGAAGTTCCCGCGAGGAGAACGAACAATAGTAGGAATAGATTTGTTTTAATCATAGCGTTAATTTTATCAGCACAAATATAGTGAATATATTTATTAGTCAGTAGATAACCTTGTCTTTTAAGTGTTAAGCTGTTGTGCATATCGTTATTTTTTCTTTACTTTGAAGTGACAAAGTATAGAGTAAACCGTTATTATCAGCCTATGTTCCACGAATTACAAATCTTCGAGAATCCGGAAGCAATCCTGTTGGTTGCTTCGATTATCTTTTTCTTCAGTATTATTGCCGGTAAAGCCGGTTTCCGTTTCGGCCTTCCCGCCTTGCTTCTCTTTTTAGGTGTCGGAATGCTGTTCGGCAGCGACGGCTTAGGCATTCAGTTCAGCAATCCCAGTGCAGCACAGTTCATAGGCATGTTGGCGTTGAGTATCATCCTGTTTTCCGGTGGTATGGATACTAAAATGTCCGAGATCAAGCCGATAGCCACGGAAGGAGTTGTCCTTGCAACAGTGGGAGTATTGCTAACGACGCTTATAACGGGAGGTTTTATCTATTATGTGTTTTTGTGGTCTACAGGTTATGAAACGCTTACGGTAGCCGAATCTATGCTGATGGCGGCAGTGATGTCGTCTACAGACTCTGCTTCCGTCTTTTCCATCCTTAGGAGCAAAGGGGTTTATTTGAAACAACGCCTGCGTCCGACCCTCGAATTGGAGAGCGGTAGCAACGACCCGATGGCATATATGCTTACCTTGCTTATTATCGCTTATATACAGGTCGGGGGTATGAACTTGCAGGAAGCTGTCCTGCAATTGCTCGTCCAGCTATCCGTCGGTGCGATAGCCGGTTTCCTGTTAGGTAAGCTGGCCGTTCTGATGATCAACAAGATCAATATGGACAACGAGTCTTTATATCCGATCTTATTGTTGACAACTGCTTTCTTCACTTTCTCGGCGACTACTTTATGTAAAGGGAACGGCTATCTGGCCGTGTACATTGCCGGCCTGGTCGTGGGGAACGCTAAGATTGTGCATAAAAAGAGTATGGGAACTTTCTTCGACGGTTTTGCCTGGCTGTGGCAGATCGTCATGTTCCTCACGTTAGGTCTGTTGGTGAACCCGCACGAGTTGCTGCCAGTCGCTCCAGTAGGCCTTTTAGTGGGAGTATTTATGATACTGATAGCTCGTCCGGCAACGATTTTCCTGTGTTTGCTTCCATTTAAAAACTTTACAACAAAAGGAAAGCTATATATCTCGTGGGTGGGACTTCGTGGAGCAGTTCCGATAATCTTCGCAACTTATCCTTGGATTGCCGGAGTCGATCATGGAGGCATGATCTTTAATATCGTGTTTTTCATCACGATCCTTTCCCTATTGATACAAGGAACAACCGTAACACAGGCTGCCAAATGGCTCGGACTTGTCGACGAGCCGGAGCGAAAAGATGTGTTCGGTATCGAATTGCCGGAAGATATTAAGAGTGCCATGAGTGAAATAGACATCACTCCTGCTGTCCTTTCTCATGGAAACAAATTGATGCAACTCACCTTGCCCGACCACACCCTTGCCGTTATGGTGAAAAGAGACGGACATTATTTCATCCCGAAAGGCAACACAGAGCTGAAAGAAAACGACAAACTTTTGATGATTTCCGATAACGACGAGGCCTTGTTACAGGCATACGATTCGTTAGGGGTGAAAAACTATACGATGAAAAAGAACTGAAGGATTCTCAATCAGGGCTGCTTCGATGCTACAATGGAATCACGTAACACCAACAGCCCTTCCGGTCCCATGTTGAACAGTAAATCCACAATACTCATATTCGGAAGAAATCCGTGCTTGCCCTGAAAAACCTGATAATAGGGTTTCGGGGAGAAGGACGGATCTTCTCCTTCATGTTTCGGCCGGATGATCTCACGGAAATCGTTCGGCACTTCGGATTGGTATTCTTCCGTATAAATAACATTCGGATGCAGGTCAAGCAGGCGACAGATCAACTGACGCAATTCCTCATTGTAATCGAATAGGAACTCATATTTTTTCTCGTAAAAAGGAGCGAAGTCCTCTTCGTAATATTCGAAAAACGGACTCATATTATAAGCCGAAACCAAAGCGTTCCAATGCAGGTGACGCCAGTTCCCATGATCGGAGATACGGATGTCCTTGGTCGGACACTTCAACGTGTCCGGCTTCACGATGGGGATAGATAAAGCTAACGGACCGTTGGCGGCGGCAATGGTACAACGGTTCCGGAAGGTTTGCTTGAGGTAGTTTTCGGCTGTTTCCAAGTGTACTTCCGGATATTGGAACAGTTTGCAATATTGCTGGACCGGCCCCAAATAGGTAGTAGAAATATAAACGGGTTGCATCATTCAGTTTACGGGTTTAAAGATTCGTTGTTTGTCACGGCTGAACCAGCATAACCAGGCATTTCCGATGATATGGTCACGCGGAACAAAGCCTAAATGGCGGGAATCGACCGATTCGTTTACATTGTCGGAAAGCATCCAGTAATAATCTTGTTCGAAGAAGAAAAACGCAGTTTCCCTTCCATCTAAATATAGCTTTCCGTCACGAAAAACAGCCTTTTCTCCGGCCTCGGCCAATATCGCTTCCTTGCAAGCGACAAGGGCAGCTTCATCCAGGCGGTATGCCCGGCCTTTACGGGGAACAACCAGCTTGTACGGAGCAGACTGATTCCGGATAAAATGAATATTCATCTCTTCCGTCAGTTCTTCACGCAATTGATATTCTTCGAAAGAAGTCAGGGAAAAAGAAAAACCGAACGTCTCGCTCTTCCAGTTCCGCACAGGTATGCTCAACTTTTGCAGCGCTTTCAGGAAATCGGCGGCACTCTTCTGGGTAATGAAACAGGTGTTAAGCGCACGAGGAGAGTGAGGTAACAGCTTCCCGTTCACCTCATACCCGTCGCCACTCACCAAGATAGTATCCCCAGGCATACCGATACAACGGCTCAATAACAATGGGGTACTCACCGTGTCTTTCAGGAGCGGACTGGTAAACAGCACGACCTTGTTCCGTCCCGGATTTCCTTCAAACGGCAATTTATTTACCAAGATATAATCGCCTTGATGCAATGCATCTTCCATCGCACTCGTTGATATCCGGTAAGATTCGATACAGAAACGGCGGACAGGTATAACAATGAGAAAGGCGATAACAATCGTTACCACCCAACTCACGTAGAGGCGACTTTTACGTCCACCCGCCCCGTTTATGTTATTATGAATCTTTTTCCCCATAGAAATTTGCTTAATCCGGGTGTACCCAACGGAACATACGGTTCCAGCGAATACCGCCGTCAAACAAGCTACGATCCTTATCCAGTGACAGCCAGATCATGATCGGCTTACCTACGATATGGTCTTCCGGCACGAAACCCCAGGAACGGCTGTCGGCACTGTTGTGGCGGTTGTCACCCATCATCCAGTAATAATCGTATTTGAACGTATAGGTCGTTTCCGGCTTGCCGTTGATGTAAACCTTACTATCCTTTACTTCCAATTTATTATGTTCATAATTGACGATACAGCGTTTATAAAGGGCTATATTACGTTCCGTCAACGGGATCGTGGTTCCCTTCTTCGGGATCCATAGTGGTCCGTAATTGTCACGACTCCATCCGGTCTGGTAGTCAACCGGATAATAGGAATCGGTTCCTACGGGATCCGGTTCGAGAACCACACGTTTCACGACTGGAAGTTTTTTAGCTACTTCCAATGTCTTTTGAGTCAGCGGGAAATGGTAAATCGGGTTATACTGCCCGTTGGCATTCGGCTGAATATTCAACATAGACATATATTGGGGATTATAGCTTCCATCGATCAATACACGGTCGGCTTTGCTGACATCCAGTAAACGGAACTGCTCCTCACTCAACATGGAGCCATCCGTCTCGACGAAGTAGTTAAGCTGCATCTTTTCCGGATTCTTGGCTGCAACACCATCGATGTAGACCTGGTTGTCACGAATCTCGATCGTGTCGCCCGGCATACCGATACACCGTTTGACATAATTCTCTCGTTTATCAACAGGGCGATAGATCACATCACCGAAATCCGCTTTATTCAACAGGATGGCTTCCCGTCCGTATTGTTCTACCAAATGATAATAATCCGGATTCTGAACTTTTAGTGCAACCGTATCGCCGGCAGGGAAGTTGAACACCACAATATCATTCCGTTTCACATGACCGAGGCCTTTCACCCGTTTGTAGTCCCATTCCGGCCAGTCCAAATATGACTTGCAGTTGAAGAAGGGTAATGTGTTTTGTACCAGTGGGAAAGCGACCGGCGTATTCGGCACGCGCGGTCCATAGCTGAGCTTACTCACAAACAGATAGTCACCCACTAACAAGGACTTCTCCAGCGAGGAACTGGGAATCTGGTAATTCTGGAAAATAAAGATATTGATGAAATAGACGGCAACCAATGCAAACAGGATATCATCCACCCATTCCAACACATTGCGTACCTGCGGATTCTTGGTACGTTTCCAGGCTCCCCAAGGGATATACCCGGTCAGAAAAATATCGACAAGGACAATCAGGCCCAACAACAACCAGGCATTCTGCATCCAAAGCGTGAAAAGCAGGTAGAGAACGGCTGCTATGCTGAATTTAATCCATTGTTTCTTGGAAAACTTCTTCATTTGTTTCTGTTATTAATTAAAATTTAAGCATATCATCCATTCCGAGGAAACCTTTCTTTCCAGCAGTAAATTCGGCGGCAATAACAGCGCCCAAGGCAAATCCGGCACGACTCTTCGCATCGTGCTTGATGCTGATCGTGTCGACATCCGACTCGTATGTGATTTCGTGGATACCCGGAACTTCCCCTTTACGAATGGCATGGATAGGTATATCGGTTGTTTTCTCAGCCGTATCCAAAGTCCAGCGGTCTTTACGATCCACGTTTTCAATGATTCCTTCCGCCAGTGTGATAGCTGTTCCGCTAGGAGCATCCAATTTATGGATATGGTGAGTTTCCATCATTTTGATATCGTAAGCGGAGAAATTATTCATAATCTTTGCCAGATATTTGTTGATAGCGAAGAATATATTTACACCGATGCTGAAATTGGAGGCATAGAAAAAAGTTTTACCCTCTTTTTCGCACATATCTTTGACTTGCCCAATCTTGTCAAGCCATCCTGTCGTACCGGAAACAACCGGAATGCCTGCTGCAAAACATTGCATATAATTGTTGAATGCTGTAGCCGGAGTCGTAAACTCGATCGCGACGTCAGCACTCTTGAATTTGTCGGAGTGTATTTCTTCAGGGTTATTGATATCTACGATAGACACGATTTGGTGTCCTCTTCCAAGTGCTATCTGCTCGATAGTTTTTCCCATCTTTCCGTAACCGATAAGTGCAATCTTCATACTTATATATTTAACTTTCAATTTTAATTTTTCAACTTTCAACTGATAACGTGCTGCAAATATAAAGAATAATGCTTAGATTTGGGACATAAATCTTAACTCTGAAAAAAGATGGAACGTTTATTACATTATGTTTGGAAATACAAACTTTACGCGGCCACACCATTGATAACAACAGAGGGACGTCCCGTCCAGGTAATCGATCCCGGAATGCAGAATACGGATGCAGGTCCCGATTTTTTCAATGCGAAGATCAAAATAGACGGAACGCTATGGGTAGGAAGTGTCGAAATTCATGATAAATCTTCCGACTGGCTGCTCCATCATCATGATACGGATAAGGCATACGACTGTGTAATCCTTCACATTATAGGCTTTAATGATTTCCAGCCAGTTCGAACGAACGGAAACCCGATTCCACAAATGCTCCTGACTGTTCCGGAAAATATTCTCCGCAGTATAGACTGGCTGCTTTACCGGGAGGCGGCTCTTCCGTGCCTCGATCACATAACCGGGATCGCTCCTTTGCATATAGCCTGTTGGATGGAAGCCTTGCTAAGCGAGCGGCTGGAACGGAAAACACATGACATATTCCTCCTTTTGGATGCGTATCAGACAGACTGGAATGAAGTTTTTTATATTACTTTAACCCGAAACTTCGGCTTTGGTGTGAATAATGATGCTTTTGAAAGGCTGGCAAAGAGCTTGCCGCTTCGTTGCATTCAAAAACAGCGGAACAGCCATTCGCAGATAGAAGCAATGCTTTTCGGACAGGCAGGAATGTTAGAGGAGGAAAACGACGATCATTACTACCGCTTGTTGCAACGGGAATACGATTTTTTACGCCATAAGTTCGGCCTGTCACCAATGGAAGATTTCGTATTTAAGAACCTACGGACACGGCCTGTCAACTTTCCGTATCTGAAAGTGGCACAGTTAGCCGCACTTTGGGTACGGTACGACACTCTGTTTTCTGCCATTCTTGAAGCCAGGAGCACCGGAGAGATCAAAAAGTATTTCAGGATTCCTCCATCCGGTTATTGGGAGACACATTATCATTTCCGGTATGCTTCTCCCCGAAAGGAAAAGACCATAGGCGAAAACGCCCTGAACATCCTACTGATAAACACGGTCGTTCCGATGCTCTTTGCCTACGGCCTACATAACAAACGTCCCGAATATTGCGAACGTGCTACCCGCCTTTTAGAAAGTATTCCTCCGGAAAAGAACACCATCGTCACCACCTTCTACAACGCCGGTATCACCGTCCGCCACGCTGGCGACAGCCAGGCTTTGATCCAATTAAAACGCGAATATTGCGAAAAGAAGAAATGTTTGTATTGCAGGATCGGGTTCAGGATGTTAAAAACGACAATCGGACAAAAGTCCGTTTAAATGCAAAGATTGATTAATGACAGGATACCCTACTAATTTTCACCGGATTTTTCCCTATTTTTGCACGTGTTTATCGAATGTATTTGAAATAGACATAAATGGATACTAAATATATACGAAATTCATTCCGCCTGTTGTATGGAATGCTGCTGTTGACTGTCATTTATTCGTGTGCCAATATCGGTAGTCCGAACGGAGGACCCTATGATGAAACACCTCCCAAATTCGTAAGCAGTACACCGGTCCCAAATCAGATTAATTATACAGGTAAAAAGATAGAAATCCTCTTTGACGAGCTGATCCAGATCGAGAAACCTTCGGAGAACGTGATTATCACTCCGCCCCAGATGGAACTACCGGTTATCCGCTCTGCCGGAAAGAAGGCGGTGATCGAATTGAAAGACACGTTGAAACCTAACACGACCTACACGATCGACTTCACCAATTCCATCTCCGACAATAATGAGAAAAACGTGTTCGAAAACTTCTCTTTCGCTTTCTCTACCGGAGACATCATCGACACACTCGAAGTTTCGGGAGTCTTGCTGAATGCCGAGAATCTAGAACCGATGCCAGGCATTACGATCGGCCTGCACAACAATTTGGAAGATTCCGCATTCGTGAAACTCCCGTTCGTCCGTACTTCCCGTACGAATGACAAAGGGCAGTTCACGATTCGTAATATCACTCCTGGAACCTATCATATTTTTGCCTTAAACGATGTGAACCGCGACTATAAATTCGACCAACCCGGCGAAGACATCGCTTTCTTGGATTCCGTCATCGTCCCTTCCTTCGAACTGACGACCCGGCAGGATACGACCTGGAAAGACAGCCTGACGATCGATACGATCCGGACGGTCGGTTACACCCGTTTCTTCCCGGACAACATCGAACTCCGCCTGTTCAAGGAGAAATTCGAACGCCAGTATATGGTAAAGCCCGAACGCCCGGACGAGAAATACTTTACGCTGCGTTTCAATACGAAGCTGGACACCGTACCGGTGCCTGTCCCCATCAATTTCACCCCGGAAGACAGTACCTGGTATTTTGTGCAGCAGACGGAAGGCGGCGCGGCCGTTAACTACTGGCTTGCCGATTCGACCGTCTGGAAGCAGGACACTCTGCAGGTGCAGGTCTCCTATCCGAAGAGCGACTCCCTGAACATCCTGCGCCCGCAAACCGACACGGTCCAACTGGTATTGCGCCGCCGTCCGGCAGAAAAGCAAAAGAAGAAAAAGAAGGACGAACCCGATCCGATCGTGTTCTTAGGCATGCAGGTAGACGCTCCCGGTTCGATGGACTTGTTCGACACGATATCCGTCACGTTCAACGAACCGGTATTGGATATCAACAAAGATATGTTCTTCCTCGACCAGAAGGTCGATACCGTTTGGAACACGGTCGATTTCGACTTCTTCCCCGATTCGACCAACAGCCTGAACTACTTTATCAGACGTCCGTGGAAGTATGGCGAAGAATACCGCATCGAAGTGGATTCCGCCGCTATCCACAGCCTTTACGGGAAGTGGAACGACTTCTTTACCGGTGAGTTCAAGATCAAGAAGGAAGACGAATACGGCCATCTCTATCTCAATATCAACGGTGTGGATACGACTGCTTTCGTCGAATTGCTAAGCACCGGAGACGCGCCCGTCCGCAAAGCGAAAGTAAAAGACGGCGGAGTGCTCTTTATGGACCTGAAGCCTGATAAGTATTATGCCCGTATCGTAATCGACACGAACGACAACGGAGTGTGGGATACCGGTAATTATGCCGAAAAGCGGCAGCCCGAAGAAGTTTATTATTCTCCCAAGATGTACGAGATCATGCAGAACTGGCAGGTCGAAGAGACCTGGAATGTCAACTCCACCCCGCTGGCCAAGCAGAAGCCTCTTGAGATAACGAAAAATAAGCCGAAGGAAGCAACCAAGAAGAAAAGAAACTACAAAGATGAAAGCCAACAATCATCGTCAAGGAATAATAGCGGCGGCAACATGGGAATGCCGTTCTAACACCGTCCGCCTGTGGCTGGCATTTTTGCTGTTGCTGTCGGCCATGTGTGCGAAGGCGCAGGAAATCCCGGTCCGGCACAGGTTCAGCCCCGGCGAGGAAGTGCAGTATGAGTTGTACTTCAAATGGGGCCTTTTGATGCCCCGTGCAGGCCACGCCACCCTTTCCATCCGCGACGCGGAATACGAGGGCGAGCCATCCTGCCACTACCGGCTTATCTTCCGTACCTCCGGCATTATCGAGAAAGTCTATAAGATGCGGGATACGATCGATTGCCATTTCACCCCCGACATGCTGCTTCTACGGAGCGAGAAGCGGGTAAACGAGAACGACTATTATCTGATAGACGACATCCGTTTCTCCTACGACCGGAAGAAGATACTCGCTCATTCCCACCGTTATACGCCCACCCGCACGAAGATCGACACGATGCTCGTGACGGAAGACCCTTATATCTGTCTCTTATACACATCTGACGCTGCCGACGACTAG
>OWIN01000810.1_pt1 | contig 15840 bp, 12 predicted proteins | sample 1732771 | NCBI WGS metagenome assembly OWIN01 (sample SAMN05065752, study PRJEB22554) | human gut metagenome | biome: ENVO:2100002; feature: ENVO:00000062; material: ENVO:00002003 | host: Homo sapiens | place: USA | reverse complement strand
TCGGTAGTGTGCTAATTATAGCATATCACCCACCTTTTGTGCAGAGGTTCCTTAAATACGCGAGCATGCTCGATGTCGATTTTGTTTGGGTGCATCAAGCTTCGACCGTGCTGGAATCAACGTTGGCCTACAGCCTAAATTCCATCGGTGTTAAAACGCTTGTCGTAGAAGCAGGCGTCGGCATGAGAATCACTCAGGATTATTGTCAGCGGCTCGTGAATGGAATCCTAAATCTTATGAGTGAGCTGGGGATGTGGGACGGTCCGGTCCAGCCTGTTAAACAGCCGATCGTTTCACTAGATCGTTCTGTGAGCTTTGTGAACGCAGAAGAGCCGGGTGTGTTTGTCCCGACGGTTCGTCACAGCGACAATGTGAGGAAAGGCGAGATTTTTGGATGCATCGTAGATGCGCTTTCCGGAGAGGTTCGTCAGGAATGCGTCTCCGAAGTCGACGGTTTGCTCTTCACACTCCGCGAATATCCTATCGTTAATAAGGGTTCTCTGATTGCCCGAATTCTTCAGGAAGAACGCCGATGAGAGAAGAAGTTATTTTCAGAATGGAGTCGGCCTACCGCGAAGACTTTGAGGTAAAAAGTTATCACTTCGGCGGCCCTGAAAAGACCATGTGCATTATCGGCAATATGCGCGGCAACGAAATTCAGCAGCTCTATATTGCCGGGCAAATGGTTCGAACATTAAAGCGATTTGAGGAAGAAGGGCGGTTTATTCGCCGTCACGGTGTGACGGTCATCCCATGCGCAAATCCGTATTCTGTCAACGTTGGCAAACGCTTTTGGGCGATGGACAACTCCGATATCAATCGAATGTACCCTGGCTATAACAAAGGTGAGACCACTCAGCGAATAGCTGCCGGTATTTTTGAAAAGATTCAGGGCTACCGGTTCGGCGTGCAGTTTTCCTCTTTTTATATGCCCGGAGACTTCGTCTCGCATGTGAGCATGATGAAGACGGATTACGAGGACACGGGCTTGGCTCAGCTTTTCGGAATGCCGTTCGTGGTATTGAGAAAACCGGTTCCCTTTGATACCATGACGCTGAACTTCAACTGGCGGGTGTGGGACACGAAAGCCTTTTCTCTTTACAGCCGCTCTACAGAGAAGATCGACAAGAAGGGCGCGGACATGGCTATTGCGGCGGTTTGCCGTTTCTTAAGCTGAATGAACGTTTTAAATTACAACGTTTACGGCGGCTATGAATCGACCGTTCTCCTGGAAGAAGAGCTGGTCTCACTGCGTTCAACAGCCTCCGGTCTTTACATTCCGCACGTCAAATCCTTTGACTCGGTTGAACGCGGCCAGATTCTTGCAGACATCATTGATCCGCTCACCGGTGTGACGGTTGCTCAGACCGAAGCTCCCGAAGACGGCATCGTGTTTTTTGCCAAAGATTCGCCCCTTGTCATGGAAAACGAAACTCTCTTTAAAATAGTGAACAAGCTTCACAAGTAACACAAAAGAGAGTCCCCGGATGGCAGATGTCAGCTACAACATTCCGGACCTGCGTCCGGGAGAAGTTTTTCGTGTCGAACAGACGATAAAGCGCAGCCGCTTTATCGCTTCTGTCGGGCATACTCCCGGTGTCGAAGAAGCAAAAGCCTTCATCGAACAAATTAAAGCCGAATTTGAAGATGCCCGGCACAACTGCTGGGCTTATTGCGCCGGAGCGGCCGGATCTACCGACCGTATCGGCGCAAGCGATGACGGCGAGCCTCACGGAACCGCCGGCCGCCCCATGCTGACGGCGGTCACGCACAGCGGCATCGGAGAAGTGACCGTCGTTGTAACACGCTATTTCGGCGGAATATTGCTCGGTACAGGAGGACTTGTTAAAGCTTATCAGTCCTCCGTCAAAATGGCCTTAGAGGCCGTTCCCACACGTATCCGTACCAAAACGAAACGCATCAAATTCAGCGTTGAACATCGATTTGTGAATCAGGTTCTGCGCAAAATCGAAACTGCAAACGGTCGAATTCTGGAAAAGAATTTTGATATGGACGCGGATTTTGATGTGGAGATCCCCGAGGATCTCGCTGAGACTTTTGCTAAAGAATTGGAAGAGCTCACACGAGGAGCTCTTCTGATTGAATTCGTCGAAGAATAGAGAATTATCTCGCGACGCCGATCGTTAAGTTCAAGCTTTCTAAACCCGTGAACGTCTGGCTTGGGAAAGCTTCATTCTGATTTTGCTTAAGAATGACAAACTCAGGTTTGCTTCGACGGGCAAACAATTCGCTTCTTCCCAAGAGTAGGGAAAGTGCAACGAAGAAACGCTGATCGGCAGAAATTGTCTTCATGTCCGCGAGACCTGAAGCGTCCGAGAGCTCGGGTGCAAATAATTTCACACCTTCATCACGGAGTTTGATCTTGGCGCCGGAAATAAAGGCATCAATATCAGCCGAGCCGTAAGCGACTGCGAGTGATAGACCTAAGCGCGCAATTCCGCCGGGCTTCTCGACATTAGCGCAGAGAGATTCCCAACGCTCAAGCGAGGTTTGCAGTTTCTGAAATTCAGCTTCTTCTCGTTTACGACGGTTCTTGTTGTTGGCATTTTTTGCCATCTTTTCGCGAAGGCTCGTGAGCTGTGCGGTCGCGGTGTGGAAGAGATCGGATTTTTCTAAGAGTTCTTCTTCCAGTTGCTCACGAGTGCGGGTCGTCAGGTTCTTTTCCTGAAGGCTGTTTAATGCCTGCTGTTTTTCTTCGTACTGCGAATTTACGACACGATATCTTTCGAGCAGTTCATCGTTTTGACGCATGAGATCGTCTTTCTGCGCAGTCGAGATCTGAGAAGAAAGGAAACTGGACTCGTTCGGAAAACCGGCCTTTTGGAGTTTTTGATTGAAAGCGTCCGAAAGCGATTCAATGGATTTAATCGTTTCGCTGCGATGTGCTTCGAGACTATTAATTTTGTTCTGCGTAGAGAGAAGGGCTTCCTCTTTGGCAGCAAGACTTAATTTAGCCTCTTCGGCAAGACGTGTGGCATTGGCTTTTTCTGTTTCAATCGCTGCGATCACTTCTTCAGGGGTCTGGCTTGCAATGGCCTCATGTCGTTCTTTCTGGAACCGTTTGATCTGTTCCGTGAGGGTCTCGATGTCCTTTTCTAGGGTTTCAGCGCTCTTCTTCTGGGCAGTCAGGGAGGAGATGGTATTTCTCAATGCCTCTTCGCTCTGCGCTGTTTCTTCTTCGATTTGTTTCTTCTCGGCGCTCCAGTTGATCCACTGTTCTCGGCGTTTTTCGAGCGTCGGCAAGTTCTGTTTCATGATGGCCGGGTTAGAAGCCTTCAGGCCGAAGCGGGCAAAGGCACGTTCGAGCAAACGAGTCAAAGAGACGCGATTAAGTTCAGAGTCTTTTTGATTCTTTTCCAGCTCGGCCGACATGTTGGCGAAGTTCTTTAAAGCTTCTTCCAAAGATGCCTGTTCCTCTTTCTTACGAGCGGTTTTAAGCGCTGCGTCTTCACGCTTTTCTTTCAGCGATTCAATCGCTTCAGTGAGCCCTTGAATTTTCTCTAGGCGTGCTTCAAGGTCGTCTCGACGGTTGGCCAAAGAGGTTTGTTTTTGCTTGAGGACAGCCGCCCATGTAATCGGTTTCTTTTCTCTCAGACCGACAATATTGAGCTCGCTCGCGATATACAAAATCTCGCCTTTGGCTTCATTGAGCTCGGACGTGAGTGTATTCAGGATGTTTTCGGCCTCCGTCTGCTGCAGTTGAAGCTGGCTAAATTCGGCTTCGCATTTTTCCGATTCGATGAGGGCGAGTTGAGCATCTTCTTTTGCCTTAGCGAGTTTGTCTTCCAACGAACGGTCAAACGGCAGTTTGACGGAGTAGGGATGGTGAATCGCGCCGCACAAGGGACAAGGCTTGCCGTTGGCTAGCTTATCGCGCTGTTCATTCAGCGACAGTACTTCGAGATAGAAGGAATAAGCCTGTTGAGCCGAGTTGACGACGGCTGTCTTGTCGATGTAGGCCTGACGAGCCGCATTCAAAGCAACTGTTGCAAGTCTTAAGGCGTGCTTGGTACTTTCAAGTTCTGCTTTTACCTGATTGAATCGGTCGTATCCTTCTGCCAAGAGGACAATTCTTCCTTGAAGCGCGTCCAAGGCATTTAAGCGTTCATTCTGATTGTCTAGTTCCGCAGCGAGCGTCCCGACGCCCTCCGTCCCTAGAGACTTAAAGAGCATGCGCTCTTTCATCGAGAGTTCGCCGGTGACGGCAAGTTCTTCGTTTTTCAGAGCAGCAATGACGTTTTGTACGTCTAATAAAGCAGAGCGGGAGGACTCAATCCGTTTTTGCAGCTCCCGCTGCGTTTCTTCTGCCTCAGCGCTGCGAATGACTTCGGCATCAATTTCATCAAGAAGGCGTTTGTATTCTTCGAGCTCTTCGACCAGGAGCTTATCCATAGAAAGATCATCCATCTTCTTGTTCAGAAGCTGTGAGCGGATGGTCAGTTGAGAGAGGACATTTTTTAATCGTGTACTTTCTTCAGAGAGGAGGCGAGCGGCGGTTTGCTCGTTGAAAAGCTCCTCTTTAAGGTGCTTGCTTTGGATCTGAGAAGCTTCGATTTTTTCATCTAATTCGCGAACGCGTTCCAGCGTCACGCACTTCTCGTTGTAATTTTCTAGGACGCTCTTGAAATTCTTGTCCGCCTCAGCATAAGCCAGAGAGGCAGAGCGAACGCGTTCGGAAAGCATCGGGACGGATTTTTTGAGTTCGGCAATCAGCTTGCCTTCTTCTTTTTCGTATACTCGCAGTTTGGAGAGGGCGTCGTAGTCAGGCGCCAGAGCATCTGCCCTCAGGGCCTTTTCCAGAACGTTCTTTTTTACGTCAAAGCGAGAAAGGTCGCCGTTGACTGCCGTGAGCTGCTTAGACAAGCGGGCGGCTTCATCCTTGAGCATATTGATGCGGATGAGCCAGTCCATCGAATCTTTGAGCTGGGCAATTTCGTTTTGCAGAGCGGCGTGAGAGACGCCGGCCTTAATGAGCTGCTGATTGAGGCGTTCTTCTTCCTCTTCGGAAACAACCGAAATTCCGTCTATGACAGACTGAGAAGCGGCGAGCAAGGCGGCCTTCTGCTGAGAAACTTCAATGCCTTGAGTCAGGATTGCGTTTCCGAGAGACTCGGAGACATTTCCGATCAAAGATGAGGCTAAGGTATCCGCGTTCTCAGTCAGAGATTCAGAAGTCGAGAGGATGTCGTAGAAAAGGGTGTCTTCTAATTTATCGGCATCAAGATGCGTGATCCTAGCCATGGCGACAGGAAAGGGCGCAGCCTGAAGGTCAAACGGCATGCCGTTTTTGCGGATTTCAGTGTTTTCGGGCGAACGGAGGATTTCGAACCGTCCTTCTTCCGTAGAAAAGCCCAAGCGGACTTCAGGATTTTCTCCCAGTTTCTCGGATGGGACATCGAAGAGAGCGAACTTGAGGGCGTCGAGGAATAATGCAACGTTTTTCTCTCCCGTCAATGAAATCGGGAAAACGCCTGAGCGTCCGTCAAAGTCGAGATCCCACTGACCCAGGAAAGCCGGTACGCGGGAAAGACCGAAAGCATGAATCTGCATAACGAAAAATCAAAACAACAAATCAGTAAGCAACCTTAGTTAATCCGTAGCCGAGCGCAAAGAAAATCGCGGAAATCACGGTCCACATGATGGTCAGAACGCGTGTGACGGAGAGGATCTTTTCTCTTTGGTAGTCATCAATGCCGGGCTTTAAGAGCATGCGCCCGAACTTGCTGTAGTAGCTTCCGCAGAAGCCTCCGATAACGGCGGGGATCATGCCCCAGAGATAGCTAAAGTCAATCCAACCGATGAGCAGGCCGGAGCCGATCATAGCTGCAACAATAATGGGATAAGCGAACATATTATTTTTTCTCCGAAAGGTTCACTTTACCAAATCTCAGCTGAAGAAAAAACGCCGCAGATACTGCGGCGCTGTTACAAGAATTGAGAACCCTTACTTCAGTTCTTCAGGGACTTTGCCGCCGTTTTCGGCAAGTTTCTTCATCACGGCTTTAATCAGCCAGACGTTCATCTGAGAATAGTCGCCGCCGATGAGGTTTTCCGGGCAGCCGAGCTCTTTAGCCAATTCTTTACGGTTGGCCAAGGAAGAATCCATACCAAGGAGCTTCATAAGGTCGACAATAGAGGTTCTCCAGTTGAGTTTCTGCAGGTTCTTTGCAGCCAGGGCTTCGCAGACAGCGACGACGTCGACGGTTTCAGGCGCTGCGGCTGGAGCATCAGCGGCGGCCGGTGCGGCGGCAGCAACGGTTTCAACGGCAGCGGCTTCCACGGGGGCGGCTTCCGCAGGTGCGGCCGGTGCTTCGGCTGCCGCGGCGGTTTCACCGGCAACAGCTTCGACAGCTTTGTCTTTCATGAAACCAAGTTTCTGAAGAATTGTATTGAACAGTCCCATAATTCACTCCTTATAAATGGCGTTGATAAATCTTTTATCGCCGATTCCAGCTTCAAATGAGCGACGCCGGCAAGACCATTGTCTTCCGACTTTAGTTCAATCGCGAAGGGAATAGTCTTCGGGACCACCATCATGAGCGCTCCTAAAAGACTCGTTACATCTGTGCCGAATCGGTCGTTCTAAAATCCCAACAGCATACCGAAAAAGCAACGAAAGATGAAAAAATTTTTAGCACTTACCGTCCTTGCCGGAGCCGTTTTATTTTCTCCGGCGCCGCAGGCCGCGGACTTTGACCGTGTTTACGAAACCGGAACACCGCTGAAAGCGCCTCGCGCGATGCCGAACTTCCGAGAGCTCAAGCATGCTTTAAAGATGCCGCAGTTTGATCTCAAAACTATTTACGGGAAGAACGTTAATCTGGCCGATTACAAAGGAAAGGTTGTCGTCCTGAATGTTTGGGCGACTTGGTGCCGTCCCTGCGTTGCTGAGATCCCGGAATTGATCACTGCGCAGAATGCGCTGAAAAATTCTGATGTTCGCGTGATCGGCGTGGCGGTCGACGGCGGAAACGTTGATCTCAAAAAGTTTCTCGACAAGATCCGGGCTTCCGGTTTTGAAACCCTCATCGACAGTAAACAGGCGATTCCCGGGAAAATGGGTGTCTCGGTGGTTCCGACCAACTTCATTATTGACGGGAACGGCAACTTAGTTGCTTATGCCGAAGGCTATTTGCCCTGGGAGAATCCTCAGATTATTTCTTTCCTGAAAGAAATTGGTAAAAAATACGCCACAGGTCCTTCTGCGGATAAAAAGTCCGCTCCTGCGCCTGTTGGTTCGGTTTGATTCTTAATTTTTCAAAATAGGTCAGTTTTAGGTTTCGCGATTTAAAGCTGACTTTAACTTTTTAGGCTGAAATGAGGCTTTTTGAAGCCCTAAAATGACAAAGCGTCATTAATTTTCTTCGTTTTTGTCATGAAAACTGCCCAGCCTTCCCGAATTCTCGAGCTCACTAAAGAACTTTGTGCCATTCCCTCTGTCAGCGGCAGCGCCGAGGAGGAAAACCGCTGTTCGGATTTCATTGCCGAGTGTCTGCGTCGTCTAACAGAAAAACATCCAGGACGCGTGAAAGTTTTTGAACCGGTCTGTGAGCGGGACCCTCTTGAGCGTAGAGCGGTTTTCGGACTGCTCCGCGCCGCCGTTCCTACCGATAAAACCGTTGTACTGACTGGTCACTTTGATGTCGTCGATACACAGAACTGCGGTGATAAAGCACAGACGGCTTTTGACTTAGAGCGTTATACGGAAGCACTTCGTGGGCAGCCTCTGGATGAAATCGCTCGACAGGACCTTGAGAGCGGCAATTGGCTGTTCGGGCGCGGCAGCATGGATATGAAGGCCGGTCTTGCGCTTTTTCTGGCCTCTATGGAGGTCTGGGCAGATGATCCGACTCTTGCCGTCAATATTCTGTTTTGGGCGGTTCCGGATGAAGAAGCCAACAGTGCCGGCATGATCGGTTCGTTAAGAACTTTCCTCCATATTTGTGAAGAAGAGCATCTGAAAGTTGTCGCAGCTTTGACCGGAGAACCTTGTTTTTGGACAGCGGAAACCAAGGCCGTACCGGCCGTGAGACCTTACTACACGGGTACCACCGGCAAATTGATGCCCTTCTTCTACGCCTTTGGTAAATCCGCACACATCGGCAATTATCTTCACGGCTTCAGCGCGGCGCTTTTAATTAGTGAGGTCGTTTGTTTGGCAGAAGCCGACACCGCCCTGTATGAAGGCTCGGGCCTAGATCTTTTAGCGCCGCCCGCGTGCCTGAATATGCAAGTGCACCGTAACGGTTATTCGGTTACCGTGCCTGAAGAAGCCTCAGCCTATTTCAATGTCCTGACCGCTTCAAAGAAACCGGCAGATATTCTTCGTTGGGCCCAAATGACGGCAGCCCGCGCGGCCGCACAAGCTCGAAGCAAGCTGATGCGCGCACTGCTGTTTGCAGAAGATAAAGGCGCAGACTTTCCCGACATTGATGAAGTCAATGTTGTTACCTTCGGGATGCTTCAGCGGATGGCTCGCCAAAAGACGGGCGAATCCTTTGAAGAAAAAAGAGATCATTTTTATCGCTCGCTCCCTAAAGACCTAGATATTCGGGAAGCGGCGCTCAAAGAATGTTCCTGGCTGTTTCTACAGGCTCAGATGCCTAGACCGACCATTGTGGTCGGGTTCCTGCCGCCGTACTATCCGGCTCGGCTGAATCGTCGGGAGTCCCCTGAGGAGCAGAAGCTTAGAAAAGTGATGGAAGAAGTGACGGAACAGGCAAAGGTCTTAAGTAAAGACGAAGCGGTCCGTCTGCATGAAGTTTTCGGAGGCATTACGGATTTGTCCTTCCTCGGCTTTGAGGAAATGAGAGAAGGCGCCAAACAAGTGAGCGAGAACATGGCCGGCTGGAACAAACTCTTTTATTTGCCGACCGACCTTCCGGGCGCATTAGATATTCCGATTGCCAACATGGGTCCGGCAGGCAGAGATGCGCACAAAAGCACGGAGCGTTTAGAACTTGACTACTCTCTGCAGATTGCGCCGAAGCTTTTGGCCGAAACCATTCAAAAGCTTTCCTAAAAAAGAAGGGACGGCCATGGCCGTCCCTCAAGCGATTAGCGCTTAATTATTTTCCGAAGGTGTCCTTCAGAGCAACTGCAAGGTTGAATACCAGGTTGTCCGGAGTGAAGTCCTTCTGATCGGCCACGTAATAACCGTTTCTTTCGAACTGGAAGCGGTCTTCGGGTTTGGCGTCTTTCAGAGAAGGCTCAACATAGGACTGCATCACAGTCTTGCTGTTCTTATTGATGAGATCACGGAAGTCCACTTCACCGGCATCGGGTTTCGGAACGGTGAACAGACGGTCATAAAGTCTGATCGTTGCGGGAAGAGCATCTTTAACGCTCAGCCAGTGAATGGCTGCCTTGGTTTTGATTGAGTTGGCGCCGTCGGTACCACTCTTAGTTTCCGGGAAATATTCAGCGTGAACGGCAGTGATCTTGCCGTCGGCATCTTTTTCCACAGACGTGGCTTGTACGACGTAGGCGTGACGCAGACGAACAGGCATGGCCGGTTTGTCTGCTGTTGCCAGTGTCAGACGGCGATAACCTTTGGGCGGCTCTTCAGCGAAGTCACTTCTCTCAATCCACAGTTCTTTTCCGAAGGAGAGTTTGCGGGAGCCGCGTTCCGGATGCTGAGGATGATTGGGAGATTCGAATTCCTCGATCTGGTCTTCCGGATAGTTGTCAATGATGAGTTTGATCGGATCCTGAACAGCGATACGGCGATCGGCTTCAGCATCGAGCACATCTCTCAGAGAACCCTCGAGAACAGAATAGTCGATCCAGCTGCCGGTCTGTTTAGAAACACCGACGCGATCGCAGAAGAGGCGCATTGCTTCAGGAGAGTAACCGCGGCGGCGCAGACCGACGAGAGTCGGCATACGAGGATCGTCCCAGCCGTCGACAAGACCTTCTTTGACCAACGCAATCAGTTTGCGTTTGCTCATAACCACATAAGTCAGGTTCAGACGATTGAATTCGTACTGATGCGGCAGCAGGAAGAAGTTCGGTTTAACGGTTGCGCTTAAAACGTCCTGCAGCAGCGGAGTGAAGACTTCCGGTTTGGCAGCAACGGCATTTACGATGGCGTGGGCAGATGTCTCGTTCAAGTTTTCCGGATTGGCCTTGATGTCTGCTAAGAGGGAAGCGAGTTCTCTTTCAGCCTCGGTCTGGCCGAGTTTCCACTTGAATTTGACTGCAGCTTCGGCAAAAGGCTTGATTTCTTCAAAGCTCTTTGTCTGAAGGTCTGCCAGGACGGCTTTTGCTTTATCAAAGAGCGGAGCGCGTGTAATAGGCACGGATCTCTCGGTTGCCCAGTTATAGAAAGCGCGCTGATCTTCGAATTCCAACGTGCAGATGGAATGCGTAATGTTTTCGAGTACGTCTTCGAGGGGATGAGCAAAGGTGTACATCGGATAGATGCACCATTTGTCTCCCGTGCGGTGATGCTCGGCAAAACGGATACGGTAAATCGCCGGGTCGCGCAGGTTGATATTGCGGGATCCCATGTCAACCTTAGAGCGGAGCACCATGCTTCCTTCCGGATGTTTGCCTTCACGCATTTCGCGGAAAAGTCTCAGGCTCTCTTCGGCCGGACGATCTCGGAAGGGAGAATCCACGCCGGGTGTGTGCAGCGTGCCGCGGTTTTCTTTGATCTGTTCAGCGCTTTGTTCGTCGACGTAAGCCAAGCCGTTTTTAATCAGATGCTCGGCAATTTCGTACATATAGTCGAAATAATCGCTGGCGAAGTAGTAGTTGGTTTCTTTGGCGTCTTTCCAGTCGAAACCGAGCCAGTTGACGGAGCCGAGAATAGAGTCGACGTACTCCTGATCTTCTTTGACCGGGTTGGTATCGTCGAAACGCATATGGCAGCGTCCGGCGTAGTCCTTGGCCAAACCGAAGTTCAGACAGATACTTTTAGCGTGACCGATGTGGAGATAGCCGTTGGGCTCGGGAGGAAAACGAAGACGGACTTTCGCCTCGTCGATCGGACCTTCCATTTGTTCCGTGTAGGTGCCGGGATGTCCACACCAATGTCTGGGATCGTTTACCCCTTGCTTCAAGTCTTCGTTAATAATGTTGCGAAGAAAATTAGTGATGTGGCTGCTCTGAGCCTTTTCTTTGTTTTCGGTCATCGCTGTGCTAAAAAAATAACTAATCTTTCTATTCTACCTTTCCGGGCTTATTTGCGCCGTAAATACAGCGTTCTATGAAAGCTCTTTGGAGAAAAACACTGAGGAGAGAGTAAGGCAGGAAGAAAAGACTGCTTGTTTCAAAAAAATACAAATTAGGCGCTCAGGGTGAAGGTATGTCGCGTTAAAGGCGCCGCTTCAACTTTTGTGATTAAGAAATGGGTTAAAAAATTACCCCGTTTGAACTCCCTATTAAAGATTGACTCTTATCCTTTATTTTTGGGATGTCGAATATCGCTTACATTTCCACGCATCTACTTAATTTTAATAGAGAAATAGGCAAGTTTATTGATAAAAAATAGACGGGGAATAGAGTTTATGATAAAACAGCAAAAATAATAATGAGAATTCAAAGAGATATCTTGATATTTTAGAAATCTAAGATATTTATCTTATAGATATTTGTCTTATAGGATTAATCCGTCAGAGGGTCTAGGATCGGAGACAGTTAAAGAGATTACATCTCTTAACAAACCCCAATAACCTTAGGACAAGAAATCAAGATGTCTGACAGAATCGTAAATCTGTCCGTCTCTCGACGGGCACTTATGAAAGGAGGGGCATTGGCTGCCGCAGCAGCTGCCTCTCCGTGTCTTCCGAACTTGGCGTTTGCCGAACAAATTAAAAAACTCGAACAGGAAGGCTGGACAAAACATCCTGTCGCCTGCACGATGTGCGGCGCCTTCTGCGGTCTGGTAGAAATGCGTAAAGAAGGCGAACCTGTTTCTGAAAAAACTGTTCGTATTTTCCCAAATCCGGGGCATCCTCAGCAGGGCTACTGCGGGAGATCCGCGGCAACTATGTGGGTCTGGAACCACCCGCTCCGCCTGAAAAAACCTCTGAAACGCGTCGGAGAAAAGGGCGAAGGAAAATTCAAAGAAATTACCTGGGACGAGGCTTTGGACGGTATCGCAGGTCAGCTGAAAACGATCGTTGAAAAGTACGGGGAAAGCAGTATTGCTTCGACTTCGCACACTTTCTCAGGATTCAGCAAGTGGATCACACTTCCGCTGGGCTCCCCGAACAACATCGGACATGCCTCTTCCTGCAACGCCGGCGGTATCAGCGGCCGCCACTGGGTGTTTGGTAAAGGTTTTGACGGCGCCGGCAAAATGGAACCGGATTACGCCAACCTGCGTTATTTGCTTCTCATCGGCCGTTCGATGGGCGCGGCTATGGGTGCGCTCCACACATTGAACATTGCTCGCGCAAACGGTGCCCGCGTGGTCTCCATCGATCCGAGAATGCCGGACATCTCCTACGGTGATGTGGATTGGGTTGGTATTCGTCCTTCGACGGACGCAGCTTTCGTAATGGGTCTCATCAACCGCATGATCCAGGACGGAACAGCCGACTTTGACTTTATTCAGAGGTTCACCAACGGCGCATATCTCGTCAGAGACAACGGCCGTCCGCTTACTCAGGCGGATGTCATCGAAGGAGGAGATAAAGCAAAGTACGTCGTTGCGAATGCTACCGGAGAACTTTCCTTCCGAGGCTTGAAGAAAAATGAAGCCGGCGCTGTGGTCTTTGATGAAGATCCTGCTTTCAAGGCTGTGCTCGAAGGCGTCGCTCCGGTCAAACTGACTGACGGAACTACCATTCCTGTGAAGACTGCATATGAAGTGGTTAAAGAAACTGCCGCTCCATACACACCGGAAAAAGTCTATGAAATCACCGGTGTTGAACCCGGCATCCTGCTTCGTATTGCGAAGGAGTTCACGAATCTTAAGGGCGTGATTGACGACGGCTGGTATACCTCTAAGAACGGAACAGACGTCCAACTTTACCAGCTGATCTGCATAGCCAATGCGATGAACGGTAATATTGACATTCCGGGAGGTTTAGTTGTCACAGCCGGTGCGGGCTTCAGCGTTCCGAGCGTTTCTGCAGGAAAAGGTCCCAACGGAGAAAAATGGCAGATGGCTAAGGAAAAACGCATCGATAAGATCGTTTATCCCGAAGCATCTGCAACTTTCAAAGTTGCACTGCAGGCTGCTGTAACCGGCAAACCTTACCCGATCAAAGGCGTTTTCTTTGTCGGAACAACCATGTTCCATCGTGAAGCCAATTCTCAGGAATTGGCCGAACAGCTTAAGAAGCTCGAACTCTGTGTGGTTCAGGATGTTCTTCCGCAGGAACTCGTGGACTATGCCGACTACGTACTGCCGGCCACCTACTTCATGGAAAGAAAAGAGATGGCAGGCGTCAAATGGGCGCTTAACGGATCCATTTATCTTTCCGATCCGGGTCTCACACCGCCCAAAGGCTGTGAGGCACGTCATGATGTGTGGATTCTGCTGGAGATTTTGAGAAGAGCTTTCCCGGAAAAAGCCGAACGTGTCGGATACAAAGAATGCAAGACGGCCGAAGAATTCAATAAATATTTTGATGCTTTTACCGACAAAGGTTTCAACAAGTTCCTTGCCAAGTGCGAAAGCCAGAAACCCGGCTGGGCCGAAAAGATCAAAAAGGATATCGAGACTCAGGGCTGGTCAACGATCAAGACAAAGAAATATAACGAGTACCCGTATCACAAACCCTTTGGGACGCCGAGCGGCAAGGTCGAAATCTATGCTTTCCAGAGCTTCAAGAACGAAGCCACCGAAAAGGCTATCGCTCCGGTTTCGGGCTATATTCCTTCGCCTGCGTTTACCGCTCCGAAGAAGAACAGCAATGAATTCATTCTGGTTTCCGGAAAGAACTGCGTGACTTGTTCCGGTCTGAATATGTTTACGCAGCCGACTCGTTATCTGGGCGACAGAACTGTTTGGATGAATCCTGTTGATGCTCAGCGACTGGGTATCAGGAACGGCGATATGGCCGAAATTGAGGGTATTGATACCAAATATGTCGGTCAAGCTCGGATTACCGTGACCAAGAAGGTGGTACCGGGTGCCGTTTTCGCCTTCGGCTTCTCCGGCGGCAACCGAACGAAACACCTTGTGAATGATCCTGAGTACCAATTCGTTAAAGAAGGTATTAACTCTCATTGGTTTGCGACAGGCTATGCGCAGCCGATCTTCGGCAACGTTGCGAATAACAGTTCCGTGCGCATTAAGAAGGTAAGAGGCTAAAAATCATGGTTCAAAAGAAAAAACAATTAGCGCATCTTTTTGATGCCACACAATGCATCAGCTGCGGCGCCTGCATTTTGGCCTGTTCTCAGACCAACTTCCCTGAAATGCATAACAAGAGCATTCCGGGCAGAAACTGGCCCGCATCCAATATCCGTATTTTCCGTTCCGAAGAGAGAAGTCCCGTTAATCTGCTGGTTCAGTGCCAACAGTGTGAAAACGCACCTTGTGTTAAGACTTGTCCGTTCGGTGCGAACTACTACGACGAAAACGGCCTAGTCAGAAATGATCCGGATAAGTGCGTCGGCTGCAACTACTGTATTGCCAGCTGTCCGTACGACGCTCGCTGGAGCCATCCTATTACCGGTCTGCCGATGAAATGCATCAGCCCGGGCTGTATGGAAATGATCAAGGAGGGCAAGCAGCCGGCCTGTGTCCAGGCCTGTCCTGCGGAAGCTCGTCTGTTCGGAGATATTTTGGATCCTCAGTCTGAAATCTCTCAAAAGATCGCGTCCAGCAGAACTGAGCTTCTCATGCCGAATAAAGGCACGAAACCTAACTTCTTTGTGGTGGTGTCCAAATGATCGAATTAACTTCTTTTACTCCTCAGCTTCAAGCCGCTCATTGGGGATGGACGATTGCCATATTCCTCTGGCTCGTCGGTCTCTCCGGCATGGGATTTTTCCTAAATTACTGGATCAGACAGAAGAACTTCGTTTATCTTCTGACGGTGTCCGGTATTCTCGGAACGCTCTTAGTCGTCAGCCATTTGGCCCGAATGCTCAATCTTCCGTTTGCCGTTTTCAGCGCATTAGCTGACTTTTCCTTTAACTTCCAGTCCTGGATGTTCATCGGCATCTGCCTGCTCTCGCTGCTGTGCATCGGCTCTGTGTTCTACTCCATGATCTGCGCCAAGATCATTTTCAAGAGTGAATACTGGCAGAACATGGCCAAGTCCAATTGGTTCAACGGAATCTTTGCTGCGCTGGGTGTTTTCTGCACGATTTATTCCGGTTTTCTTCTGACACAAGCTGTCGGCATCTCTTTGTGGAATACCGCTTTGATTCCTCTGCTTTGGATCATGTCCGGCATGGCCAGCTCCATCGGCTGTATTGAACTTTTCATGATCATGAAATGGATCGATCCGGATACCGTTCGCTGGAGCAGAAGAACTTCCTTCTGGGTTGAAGTTGCAGAATTGTTTACCATTTTTGCCTTTGTCCACGTTGCCCTCGGTTCCGCGCTTGCCGGCGCCAGAGCCGGTGCAGAAGCTCTGATCAGCGGTCCTCATGCCGTGATGTTCTGGGTCGGCGTGATTATTCTCGGTTCCGTCGTGCCTCTGCTCCTGAATCTTCTCACTCGCAGTCATAAGATTATGGCCTGCAGTGCGATTCTCGGCATTATCGGTGCGCTCCTGCTGAGAGCCTCGATCCTCTTCTCCGGATACTACGATCCGATCATGTTCTAACCCAAACTCCCGCGAAATAGTTCGGTATTGACTTTTAGTCCTTCAAGTTTCGCGGGAATTTGTTGTTAATGCCAAGAAG
>OWIN01000790.1_pt1 | contig 16088 bp, 9 predicted proteins | sample 1732771 | NCBI WGS metagenome assembly OWIN01 (sample SAMN05065752, study PRJEB22554) | human gut metagenome | biome: ENVO:2100002; feature: ENVO:00000062; material: ENVO:00002003 | host: Homo sapiens | place: USA | reverse complement strand
GACTAGTCGTCGGCAGCGTCAGATGTGTATAAGAGACAGAACCTATACATTAATAATATATTATATATCCGTCCCTTCTCCCGGAACAGACAATACGATATAACGACATCCTTTCGATTCGGCGTAAGGGCCGAAAGCCATAACCTCCGCCGGACGTTCCCAAAAGTGCATCGGGACAAATACGCTTGTTTTTATACGATCGATAAATTGCTGGGCGCCCCTCATGAAATCGGTACCCAAACGAGGATCGACCGGGAACATGACGAGATCCATCACAGAGGTTTCTTTCGCTATTATATCCAGTTCCTTCAAGTAATTACCCTCAGCCTCGGCTACCTCTTGTGGGGTGGACTCGTCTTTCCAATGCCAATTATTCAAGTCGCCGGCATGGAAGATCCGTCTGCCTTCTGTCTCTATCAGGAAAGAGATCCCCACATCCGTGGAACCAAATGCCTTGATGGTCAGAAGTTCATCTTGATAGGCATCCCCCTTCTTCAAATAAATAGCATCATCAGCCTTGGCCCTCCGACGCTTCAATATATCCTTGGAAAAGATATATTTGATATCCGGCTTCTGCTCTTTCCATTTCAATACTTCCGGATTAAAATGATCCGGATGGAAATGCGACGCTAATATATATAATGTGCCCGCACGCTTCAAGAGTTCGCTACGCACGTATCCCTTGGCCGGGTCCGGATCGCTATCCTTGAAATAATCGATCAAGATCGAAAAGCCATCCGCTTCCAAAGCGAATCCGCTATGATAAATATACACCAATCTCATAATGATCCTCATTTATTGTTTATCTTAAGAACACCGAACCTCACCGGGTTGTTGAATTCACGGTACAAATATACAAAAGGCCGGACATATCACATGCCCGGCCCACAATGATTATCAACTTACAATTTATTTCCAGTTCTCATTCTGGACTAATACGCCTTCCATGGTGACAATTTCATCGTTAGGGATCGGAAGTGTCACTAATCTATCCGGATACGTAGCCGATTGGTACTTCAGCAAATATCTCTTTTCATAAGCCAAGAAGCCCGAACCTTTATTACCCAGCTCCTCAGAAGCCGCATTCCAGCGCACAAGATCATACCAATGATGCCCCTCCATCGCCAACTCGATCCTACGCTCGAAACGCAAGGCTTTTATCGCCTTATCCACTGTCCAGCCACTCGCAGGATACAAGCCGATGCGATAATTAGCCGCCGTATTAGCAATGGTATTTCCGCTCACCTTATCCTCCAATACATATGGAGAAGAAGTTAAAGCCATATTGTTATTCGCGTCGGCAGCCATGATACAACTTTGTGCGGCACGTGCGCGAACTTTGTTGATATATTCTCTGGCAGTATTGATATCACCCGTTTCTATACAAGCCTCAGCATAAAGCAGGTAAAGCTCAGCTACACGCATCAAGTGGAAGTTCTTGGCAGTTGAGCCACCGGTTGTAGTCAAGCTCAAGCCTCCCTTATCCGCCTTTTTCGGCAGGTTCTTCTTATTCAAGAACGGACCGCCATTCGCCAAATCACGAATCCAGCCATCGATAGTAACTGGTATATCCCAATCCATATAGGGCACATTGAAACGACCCGCAGATACGTCAACCCGAGGATCCGTATAAACCGTCAAATCCGTATGAGGTACATTATCGCCATCAATTGTCGTAACCGAGGTTTTGCTTTGATACGACTTATCGAGATAAGGCAATCCATTCTCATCCACCATATGCGCATTCACCAAGTCATAAGAAGGCTGGTAGAATCCCCAGCCGGAACCAATCTTGCCAGACAATGAGATATGAGAGTTACCATTGATCGCGTTGGTATAATACTGCGTACCGGAGATTGCCATCTGGACGTCAAACACAGACTCGCCCGTCCAGTCGCTCTCGCCCGCCGTGTAAAGCGTCTCATAACTCGGGGTCAAGGTATATTTCGTGCCCTTGCTATCCGTACCATTAGCGATAACCGTTTCTAAAATCGATTTAGCCTCCGTCCATTTGTTGGAGGTTCCATTCGTTCCATTATAGGGAGAAGACTGGAATATTCTCAGTTTCGCCAAAAACGCTCCAGCCGCCCATTTGTTGGCACGACCGGGCTCTTCCGGCCATGCGCCGGGAAGATTATCATAAGCATACTGCAAATCTTCAGCCACCTGTTCCCAAATATAAATATAGTTACCGCTCTCATCCACATTCGATATCAGTGGGTTCACGGACGACTCATAATCCTCCAAAGATACATAAGGAATAGCCGCCCCAAAATTCTTGATACCCTCAAACAAATAAAAACCACGCATGAAACGAGCTTGGGCTATGGCCTCGGTATAAAAATCTTTCTCCTGTCCCGGTATAGCGGAAAGCTCATCTTTAATCAAACCGGCCAAATGCATGACATTATTAGCACGAGCCACCGCATCGTATACTGCCACCCATTTACGCTTGATATAGGAATTATCGGTCGTAAAGCTAAAAGTCTCCAACAACGTGAAGTCCGATTGGTCCGCAGCCGTTGACCCCTTATTAGCGTCACCGCCCATCACATCACCATACGTATAGTTTGTCAAGCTTGCCCCAAAATAAGAGTTCGTCGTAGCCGCCGGAATATTTAACGCTGAATACATGCCGGTAAGAAGATAATTAATACCTTCCTGATCCGTTAAATTGGTTTCATTAACCGCACCTACAGGTTCGATTTCCAAGAAATCGGAACAAGATGTGCTGCCTAACGCGAGAACCACCGCCATCGCAAAATATATAAGAACTTTTTTCATAATGAATTCAAATTAATCGTTTATAAAGCACATACGTTAGAATGTCACATTCACACCCATCAAGAACTGACGAGGCATACCATAAGATCCATAATCGATACCTTTATTCATATCGCTTGATACATATTCGTTCTCGAACGAAGTATGCGAACGAACCTCCGGATCCAATCCATCATAACCGGTTATCGTAAACACGTTACTGATCTGGCCGTATACACGTATCTTCTCGAAACCGATCTTCTTCAGCAACTTCTTAGGCAATGAATACCCCAAAGTCAACGTCTGCATCCGAAGATAAGAACCATCTTGCACATAATTGGAGTTCGATTCGTTACCAGCCTCGGGGCCCTCGGTCGAGGTCGTTGTCCACAAAGGATAAATACCGTTCGGATTATTCACCGGATCCCAAGATTTCGCCAAACGATCTTTCGAATAATTAGACTGCAAGTTTCCAAACATCGTATAGTACTCGTAGTGTTTGTACAAATCATTTCCAATCGAGTAATACATGTAAGTACTTAGATCAAAATCTCTCCAAGTCAAAGAGATATTGAAACCTCCGGTCAAATCAGGATGAGGATTACCGATAATCGTACGGTCATCCGCGTCGATCTTACCATCGTTGTTCACGTCTTTCATCTTATATCGGCCTACCCATGCGGAAGCGACCAAATCGTTTTCCGTAGCCACACCATAAGGCAGAACGCCCGAGGAAATAACATCTTGCTCATTTTGATAAATACCCTCAATCTGATACCCGTAGAACATTCCGACAGGTTGGCCCACCGTAGTAATATTCACCTTGCTCAAACGAGTATCGTTGAACAAATCAGAAGATCCCAACCGGGTAACCTCATTCTTGTATCTTGAGATGTTAGCCGTGATGTTATAACCGAACTCGCCAACTTTGTCCCTCCATCCAATGGACAAATCAATACCTCTGTTCTTCATATCACCGATATTGATACTAGGCTTTGATGCGTTACCAACCAGCGCAGACCAGTTAGCAGGCACAAGCAAGTCTGAGGTATTCTTTACATAAAAGTCAAATCCGGCGGTCAATCGGTTACTCAAAGCCGTAAGGTCGAAACCTATATTAAACATTTTTGTGGTTTCCCATTTAGCGTCCGAGTCACCCAAGTTCGAGAGCACATAACCGGGAGAAGTCTCTGAATCCGATCCCGTGATAGGATACATATAATAATTTCCCGTACCATACTGGAACGCATAGTTGTAAGAACCAATATTCGAATTACCGGTCGTACCATAACCGGCACGCAGCTTAAAGTCATCCAACCATTTCCGGGTAGGCTCCATAAATTTCTCGTCAGACATACGCCATCCCAAGGAGGCGGAAGGGAAGTTACCCCAACGGTTCTTGGAACCAAACTTGGAAGAAGCGTCGCGGCGAATCGTGAATGTCGCCAAATATTTACCCTTATAAGAATAGTCCGCACGTCCGAAAAGGCCGAACATAGTCACTTTTCTTTGATAACGGCTAGAGTTACCTATATTAGAAGAAGAACCATTATCCAGCGTCCAAGTATTCGGATCGCTCTCGAAGATGTAATCGATACGGGTTCCTTGCATATAACGGCCGACACCTTGTTTGATAGCCTCCGTACCCAAAACAACGGTAATATTATGATCTTCATGAATCTTCTTGGTATAAGTAGCCGTATTTGTCCACTGCCAGTTCAAACGCCAGTTGCCCGTCTCAGTCAATGTATTGTTGGCAGAAGCCTCTTTGTTCGCCATATTTTGACGTTCGGTCATCTCCAAACTCCACATACCATTCAAGCGAGCGCTAAACTGAGAACGAAGCTTCAGACCTTCGATCCAAGGATTGGAAAGCTCGGCAAAAACCGCAGTCTGTCCATGAAACATGCGTGTCCAATCATTCTCATTCATAGCTACCTGATGCACGGCGGAAATATCACGGCCCGCATTAGGTGCCACGGATCCCGTATAATCACCTCCTACATTATATATAGGTACCCACGAATTCATGGTATAAGTCTTAGCGAACGTGTTCGCATCTCCTTGACGACCAGACTCTCCTCCCGTTTCCATAGCGGCAAGGTTCGTATTTTGGCCCATCGTGAAATACTTATTAGGATTATAGGTCGTATTCGTACGTAAAGAGTAACGTTTGAAATAAGAATTCTGGATCGTACCCTCTCGATTTGTATAACCCAAAGAGACAGAATAAGTAGCTTTCTCGCCACCACCCACCAAAGAGATCTGGTGATCTTGGATCTTTCCGGTCTGTACAATCTCATCGTACCAATTGGTACCCTTACGAGCCTCCGCATCGGAATAACCGTCGGCCAACATCTGATAATACGCGGATCGGGCCCAAGAGCTGCTTCCATCGTCTACATACGACTTTTCCCAAGCCTCTACGCTCCCATACATATCAATAATCTGCTGTTCGCTATAACCGGCCGGCTTAATCGCATAAGGCATCGAAATACCTTTACCACCCGTAGCGGCGATTTGCCCGAATTGAGGATGAGAGGTTGCCAAACCACGATAGTTATACAGATTCTGCTGTCCTAATTCCTCGAATTCCATCGATTCCCAACCGTTCAACAAATCATAACCGCTGTTAGCCATCTTAGCGACACCAAAATATCCATTATAAGAGACACGAACACGATCAGCACGCGTACCCTGCTTCGTCGTAATGATAATTACGCCATTCGCACCTTGTGCACCATAAATAGCGGTAGCAGAAGCATCCTTCAAAACCTGCATAGACTCGATATCATTCGGGTTTACCGAACTGATATCCACCCCGGATACACCATCCACAACAATCAACGGGTCTGAACTATTAAGAGAACCCACACCACGAATACGGATCGTAGTCTCACCGCTGGGACCTCCGGAATTAGAGATATACACACCGGATGCTTTTCCTTGCAAAGCCTCGGCGAAAGTCGCCACCGGAGTCTCGTGGATAGCGTCTGTAGAAACAACAGCAACAGAACCGGTAATGTCCTTCTTCGATTGCGTACCATATCCAACTACTACCACTTCATCCAAAGCTTGAGTATCTTCCACCAATTGAATCCTCACATTCGTCTGACTACTTTTTAAAGGAATTTCTTGACTGACATAGCCAATGTAAGACACAACTAAAATCGCATTACTAGGCACACCTTCTAAAATAACACGTCCATCCATATCGGAGATATTTCCGATAGTGGTTCCTTTAACAAGGACATTTGCCCCTACAATTGGTCCGGCTTTGTCTGAAATAGTACAAATGACTCTACGTCCATCTTGTTGTAGGCTACGAGTTCCTACGTTTGGTGTTAAATCGCCAACTTCCGCAGCGATGATGGGATATCCGCCGCAAAGGAATAAAGAGGCTCCCAGAAACACCTGTCTCCAAAATACTACATTACTCATAAAATTAGAATTTAAGGTATAAATCAATCAAAAAAACACAATCTACTCAACAATTTGATTTTTTCATATAGACACAACATCACAGCTTGTAGCTATTTACTCAATTCTTATGGTCTAAATGTTTTTTCATAAACGACTAATCAAAACGATCGTTTAAATCTTGCGTTTTTTAGGAGAGAAAAGATGTCTTTGAAAAATAGCACCTTGATTTACGGATATTAAAGCTATCTTCCCGATTAGCAAATAAATAAAAATAAAAAAAATCATGTAAAAGTTGCATATGTCAAAAATAAATCAGACCTTCGCAAACGACTGATTGAAACGATCGTTTTCACTAGTCGTTTTTTAGCGTTATGTAAAAAAGACGAGAAACGATTTTCACAAATAAAGTCATGAGAATGAAGAAGCTACAGAGAAGAAGTTGAGAAAGAGAAAATGATGTTTGCCTATTTTAAGATGTAAACAGATGTTACATACCCTAGAGGTTTGAAATAGTAGTGAATTCATTTTGTTAATAGTTTGTGTTTTTTAGTTTATTATACCTTAAATTCTAATTTTGTATGAGAAATGTTGTATCATGGAAGCCATTAGTCTTAGGAGCTTCTTTTCTTCTGTACGGAGCCAGCACGGCCTTCGCAACAGAAACAGATCATTTGTATCCTACACCTAGTACAGGATTTACGAGTGTGCAACAAGATGGAAGACAGCTCAACTGTCTTATCGTAGACAAATCCGGTCCTATCGTTGGAGCCAATGTAGTCGTAAAAGGGACTACGATCGGAAATATTTCCGATATGGATGGACGTGCTATTATTGACAATGTGCCCGCAAACGCAGTTTTAGTGGTATCCTATATTGGATACGTAAGTCAAGAAGTAGTACTCAAGCCTAGCCAAACTTCTATCAAAATTACATTAGTTGAAGATTCCCAAGCATTGGATGAAGTCGTAGTAACTGGCTATAGTACACAGGCTAAAAAGGATATCACTGGTTCTGTGGCAGTCGTCGCTACTGACGCTCTGAAAGAGACACCGGTCTCAAACTTCTCGGAAGCCTTACAGGGCAAAGCTGCCGGTGTATTCGTACAAGCTGGCGGTGGACCGCTAGGCGAGACTACAATTCGTATCCGTGGTGTAGGCTCCGTAAATGGATCAGACCCACTTATTATTGTAGACGGAGTATCCGGCGTAGACATAGATGCTGTAAACCCGAACGACATCGAGTCTATGCAGATCTTGAAAGATGCCGCTGCTTCGGCTATTTATGGAGCGAAAGGAGCGAATGGTGTAATCATCATCACAACAAAACAAGGAAAGAGAGATGACCGTGTAAAAGTTTCTTACAATGGTTATTTTGGTGTGGCTAAAATGGCAAACGACGGTTACGATTTGCTAAATGCATGGGAAGCTATGGAATTCCAAGAGGAAGGCCAACGTAATCTACTGAAATACCGCGGTTTAACCACAACACACGCACAATTCGGTTCAATTGGCGCAGATGGTTCAGGCCATTTAACAATGCCGTATGCGTTGAAACCCGCAGGTTATAGCAAAGATCAAGTTATCCAAGAGTTTGGCTCAATCGATGCTTGGGTGAAATCTTACAAGGACAATGGTACAAACACATGGTCTCGCTCCGCTTATTACCAGATGTTAGAGGATGGTTATTCAGAGGAAGAAGCCCGCAAAGGTACTAATTGGTATGACGAGGTGGTACAGACCGGCAAGGTGCAGAACCATGAGGTTTCTATCACCGGTGGCGGACAAAAAGCCACCTACTCAGTTGGCTTGGGGTATATGAACCGTGAAGGTACGATCAAGGAATCGTGGTTCCGCCGTTATTCTCTGCGTGCGAACACCAACTTTTTCGTAAATAAGTGGTTCAACATTGGTCAGAATACTAATATCGCTGTAATCGAGAACTCAGGAGAGCGTGGTCGCCAAGGTGATGATAACACCTTTGGAAAGACCTTCTCTATCCAGCCGTGGGTACCTATTTATACCGTAGGCGGTGACTATGCCGGTTCCGTAAACAATGAGGGAGGACGTGCCGAGAGTGCAGTAATGGCTGTTAATCATGGTAAGGATAATCGTCGCCGTTTCTTGCGTGCTCAATCGGCTATTTACGCAGAATTAATCCCCATACCGGAGTTAAAAATCCGTACACAGTTCAGTGCTCGCCTAAACGGTTCTTGGGACTATTGGATGAACAAGCGCACCATCATGACTAATAAGGAAGGGCGTAACAACAACGAATTCTACGAGAACGCTGGATATTGGCTAGGGTATCAATGGACAAATACAGCCACTTACAATAAAACAATTAATGACGATCATCAAATCGGCATAGTAATCGGTACAGAAGCCATCCGGGAAGGTTTAGGCCGTTGGATCCAAGCAGGTCGCATAGACTATGATTTCGAGAATGACCCTAATACTTGGCAGATCAACAACGGCTCCGCTGCAAACTTACGTAATAGCGGAGAAGTACGCTCTGTCAGCACCATGTTCGGTATGTTCGCTCGTGCGGACTATTCTTACCAAGGTAAATATTTGGCAACCTTAACCGTTCGTAGGGATGCCTCTTCTAAATTCTCTCCCAAGAATCGCTGGGGTACATTTCCTTCACTTTCTTTAGGTTGGCGTATGTCGGATGAGAACTTCATGGAAAAGACTCGCTCTTGGTTGGATGACTTCAAATTGCGTGCAGGTTACGGTACGACCGGTAATTCCAATATTGACGCTTACAACTGGGCTTTCCAATATGGCACAGGTAACACCTATCTTTACAGTATCACTGGTAGTGACACAGATGTGGCAACCGGTTACGGCGTAACGGATCTAGGAGATATCAACGCAAAATGGGAAACGTCCAAGATGTTGAACGTTGGTTTCGATGCGACAGTCTTCGATCAACGCCTAAGTATCAACTTCGATTGGTATTTGAAAAAAACATCCGACATGTTGATCGACGCTAACTGGTCTGCTTTGGCTGGTAACGCAGACAAGCCAAAAGTCAACATTGGTGACATGGAAAACAAGGGTGTCGACCTAAACATGACATGGCGCGACAAGGTGGGTGAATTCGACTACTCTGTAGGAGTGAATCTTTCTCATTACAAAAATAAACTAACAGAGATCGGTACTGAAGCGGGTATCTTCGAGGGAACTCGTATATCCAACATGAACGTGATGATGAAAGGTCATGCGGTAGGTATGTTCCACGGTTATCAATTAGACGGTATTTACCAGAGTGAAGAAGATGTTCGTAATTACAAAAACGACGCTGGTAACGCAGTAATACCTTATGGAACAGCAGACGCAGGTTCATTAAATGCCGCTCAATATGTGGGCCAATTCAAGGTTAAAGATGTTAACAACGATGGTAAGATTGATGCTTCTGACCGTACCTTCATTGGTAACCCACATCCGGATTTGACCGGAGGTGTCAACCTAAGTTTGGGCTGGAGAAACTTCGACCTAAGTACCTATCTGTACTTCTCCGTAGGTAATGATATCTTCGCTATGTATAAATATTATACACACTACGGTTCTTTGCAATCCGCTTATTCAAGGGATCGTCGTGACAACTCTTGGAACCCAGAGACCAACCCTAACGGAATCTATCCCATGTGGGCAACAGCTACCGGCGAGAGCACAATCGCAGCCAACGAGTCTAACTCCGGTTACATCGAGGATGGTTCATTCTTACGTATGCAGACTTTAACGTTGGGTTACACCCTGCCGAAACAATGGATGGATAAGATCAAAATGGATAAGATCCGTATCTACGGGCAGATTTCTAACGTATTCACATTGACAGGCTACTCTGGTTTGGATCCACAAGTTCGTACAGATGACGGTTCCGGTAATTCTAAAGACCGTAATATGGGAACAGACTACGGCTCTTACGGTATGCCACGGCAATTCATTGTAGGCGTAAACGTTACTTTCTAAAACTAGGACTGAGAATCTAATTATTAACAATTAAGAAAAGACGATAATGAAAAAAATATTTATATATTCCGCAATTGCGGCAGTTCTTGCCTTAGGTAATACGTCTTGCTCGGACTTTCTTGAGGTCAAACCCGCCGGTTCAGTAAGTGAGCAAGATTTTGTCTCCGCTAAAGGAGTAGAGCAATTGGTGACAGGTATGTACGCCAAGATGCACGACAATTCTTATTTCGAGGCAACGTTGAGCAACTATGTTTATGGTGATGTCATGGGTGGTAGCGCCAATAAGGGTTCTACGTTCCAAGACCAACCAGACTTCACCAGCTTGGAGACCTACACCTTCACCACAGATAATGGCTATCTCAACGTCAAATGGAAAAAATCCTATAACGGTGTTTTCTCCGCAAATAACGTGATCAAACTGGCTGATATGGCGAAAGAAGAAATGTCTGCCATCAACGGCGAAGCCAAAGACAATTATACGGAGACCATTGCGCAAGCGCGTTTCTTCCGTGCTTTTTGGCACTTCGAGGTAGTGAAACTCTTTGGAGCCGCCGTGCCATATGTAGACGATCAAGCTATGCAAGAAAATGTAAACCCACAAATATCCAATGTAGACGAAAGTGGTAACTATATCTATATTTGGGATAAGATCATCGAGGATTTGCAGTTCGCATACGACAACCTGCCCGACAAATGGAGCACTGACAAAGGGCGCATCAACAAGTGGGCCGCTGCCGCATTACTTGCGAAGGTCAAAATGTATCAATCTTCCCCGTATGATGGAAAGAACGGTACACAAAATCGTTGGACGGAGGTGAAAAGCCTTTTAGAGGATGTCATCGCCAACGGCAAGGACAACAACGGTACAAAATTCAAATTAGCAGATACCTATGAGGAACTTTACTATGCGGGAGAGTCTGATTGGACAGGAGAATCCGTATTCGATATCCAAATGGCTATCACAGGTACGGTAGAGGAAACCTCCAGTATCAACGGCCCATGGCACATTGGTTTCAACGGCGCATTAGGCACCGGTGGTTGGGGCTTCTACCAACCCTCTAACGATTTGGTCAATTCCCATATCGTAGATGCGAATGGTCTGCCCAAAATGGATGGTAGCTACAAGAATGTACCAGCATTAACAACATTGGATGCCAACAACATTCCTCACACAGACTTAACAGTTTACACCGATCCACGTATCGATGTATCGACCGGACGTTTCAACACGCCGTTCTGGGATTGGACCGTGCCATCCTCACTTGACGGCTGGGTACGCGATTATAGCAACGGAGGTTTGTATTTGAACAAGAAAAATATCCCGCGTAAAGCCGATAAAGGTAGTTTATCTATCGTAACAGTAACCAACTCTTCTGCCAAAAACTTCCATTTGATACGCTACGCAGACGTATTATTGTGGTATGCGGAGGCATTGATCGAGACCGGAAATCCGAAAGAAGCTGGTAAGTACATTAATCAAGTTCGTGCCCGTGCCGCCAACGGATACGTCAAGGCTGCTGATCCCAACAATGGGATGGCTGAAACAACCTCTTCTTACGTCTTTGAAGATAAAGTGAACGGCAAAACACAGCCTAATGCTGCCGGAAACTATCGTATTGGGTTATATCCCGATTCTCAATTCGCGACCAAGGAGTCTGCGACACAGGCTCTACGCTGGGAACGTAAGATAGAGATGGCCTTGGAAGGACATCGCTGGTATGACTTAGCTCGTTGGGGTATCATCGCAAATGAGTTAAACAGTTACTCCGCTTACGAAAAGAAGTTTTTGTTGAAATACGCAAATAGTGTTTACAACGCAAAATGGTGTATATTGCCAATTCCTTTAAATGAAATCCAAAAGATGGATGGTCTTTTGGTTCAAAATGAGAATTGGAAATAAACAAGTGGGTTAACATTAAAAATGAACAGCCGGGCATGTGATATGTCCGGCCTGTTTTTTTTAATTCTCCAAAGTAAATTAACTTCATTCGTACCGATTGGTATTTCCGATAAAAATCGTATCTTTGTTTGACTTTAAATCAAAATGAAACGTGTACTCTAGCCATGAGATATAAACAAATACTCCTCGGTTTGATCCTGTTTGTCCTATTAGGGGGTTTCTTGCAAATAACCGGCAAGTTTCATTTCTTCTATATCGAGCAGCTTCAACTATTCCAGTTTTCCGAAGATTATCTTGCGGATAAAATCAGCAATCCGGGAGGTTTATCTTTGATTATCGGGGAATTCTTGACACAATTCTTTATTACGCCTTATGCAGGGCCTTTCATTATCGCAGCTACACTTACATCTATCGGATTGACAATGAGAGCGATCATCCGGCAAATCAATCCGGATAAAGAACTCTTCCTGCTTTACTTACTCCCGGTCCTATCTTTATTATTGATTCAATACGATTTCAATTATTTAGTACAAGGCACTATCGCATTCCTATTTTGTTTGATTAGCCTGAACGCATGGATGCGCATAAAAGATCCCCGTTACCGGCTATCCGCCGCATTGGTAATCACCCCGCTACTTTTTTGGATAGGAGGACCGATTGCCGGGCTATTCTCATTAAGTGTGGTTCTCAAGGAAGCGATAAGCCGTTCCAAACAGGGGTTCTATTTTTTAGCGGTTTTAATTGAATACCTGTTTATCGGGATCGGAAGTGTCTGGTCAACTACCATCACCAGTTATCGCTTCGCGTTCTTACCGGACGCTTTTTACCACCCGATTCTGGCGGCTCCCAATCTCATCTATTTCGCATGGGTCTGTTTACCGCTTAGCTTGATCGGGGCATTCGTATATCCTAAAGGCAAAAACCAATCAAAGAAAAAAATAGGGATAGAGCTTATCGTTCAATTCATCCTAATCCTATTCCTTTGCTGGGTAACGATTCCACGGTATAACGACCAGAAAGCCTATCCTCTAAAGGTTTTGGATTATTATGCCCGTACCGGACAATGGGACGAGATCATCCGGCATTGTCACGGGCCGATCAAAAACTATTTATATTTAACTTACTTAAATAGGGCACTTGCGGAAAAAGGGGAGTTGGCAGACCGGATGTTCGCTTTTGATCAACACGGTCCTCAAGGGCTACTCGCCTCTTGGAACAAGACCTTTACGGTCTCCACCTTGTTAAGCGACGCCTATTTTACGCTAGGGGAAATCGCATTATCGCAGGAGATGGCTTTTGAAGGGTATGTTACCGTAATTGGCGCCGGTAATCCCCGGAACCTGCAACGGCTTGTTCAAACAAACTTGATTTACGGAACGTATCCTATCGCCGAGAAATATATCAGTATCTTAGAAAAAACATATGCCTATCATGATTGGGCCAAACGGCATAGAGGCTTCTTATATAACGACAAAGCGATTGAAGCTGATCCGGTATTAGGGCCCAAACGAAAAGCTCTTCCGAAGGAAAGTAACTTATCCGGTATCAACGGACTGGAACATGATTTACTTATCCGTGCGGAACAAAATCCGGAAAATCAGCTCCCGATCCAATTCACCGGGGCTATCTATCTGCTGTCTAAAGACATGAAAACTTTCCAAACGCTGATAGAAAAGTATTATGGAACACCGGTACTCCCCTCTCTCCCCGTGAGCTTTCAAGAGGCCGTTATCCTATTGGCTGAGAAAGACGTGGATTACTGGAAGCGTTTTAACGTATCAGAAAATGTCATCCGCAAATTCGCCGGTTATCGGAACTTAGTCGTACAGAATCGGAATAACCCACAGCTTCCTCAACTTATAAAAAACTCGTTTGGAGACACTTATTGGTCTTATTATACGTTAAAATGATCAACAGCCATGAAAAGAAATATTCGATATATCATCGGTTTATGCCTTATCCTACTGGGAATATCCTGCTCGGACACCATCCCGGTTAGCAAAGAGACCTCGGAGAAACCTGTATTATTTCCCGATTATGCGGATGTAACGATCCCTTATAATATCGCTCCCTTAAATTTCAAGATAGAAAATCCACATGCGGAAGCCTTCGCCGTACTCAAATTCGGAGAAGAAAAGATACAAGTCAAGGAAAAAGGGGGACAATTCTATCTTCCCGCATCCGATTGGAGAAAATTGCTGAAAAGGGCGACAGGAAAAGCGATACAAGTAAAGCTCTACGCAAAAGACAAAGAATGGCTCGCCTATCCGGAATTCTCACTATTCGTCGCTCCGGAACCCATGGATTCATATCTGGCTTATCGATTGATCGAGCCCGGATACGAGCTTTGGAATCAAATGGGCATTTACCAACGGAATCTGGAAGATTATAAGCAAAGCCCTATCATGGAAAACAAATACAGCGGTCAAAACTGTATGAATTGCCATTCTTTTTGTATGCAAAACCCCGATAAAATGCTGTTCCACATGAGGGATAAGTATTCGGGCACTTATCTGATCGACGGAGACAAGATCGAGAAATTAAATACGAAGACCGATCAGACGATCTCGCCTTTGGTCTATCCCTCTTGGCATCCATCGGGGAAATACGTAGCCTTCTCTGTCAATCAGACCAGCCAAAGCTTTCATGCCAACGACAAAAACCGGGTGGAGGTCTTCGACAGCCAATCCGATGTAGTTGTATACGATACGGAAAAGCATGAGATTATCAGTACGCCTTCCATTCGGACAGCAAAAGCGTTTGAGACTTTCCCGACATTCTCTCCCGATGGCAAGACTCTTTACTTCTGCTCGGCAGAGGCACGTTCCATGCCGCATGAATATTCAGAAGTAAAATATAACCTTTGCTCCATAGCGTTCGATCCCGTAACCCGGAGTTTCGGCTCCCGTATAGATACCTTATACAATGCCGGAAAAGATGGGAAGAGCGCCTCTTTTCCCCGTGTTTCCCCAGACGGGAAATTCTTGTTATATACGCTGTCCGGCTACGGTAACTTCTCGATCTGGCATAAAGACGCGGATCTGTATCTACTGGATATAGCGAGCGGAATCTCTCATTCCTTGCAAAACGCCAATAGCACGGATACGGAGAGCTATCACTCATGGAGTAGCAACAGCCGCTGGATCGTCTTCAGCAGTCGAAGGATAGACGGGTTATACACACGTCCTTATTTTGCTTATATAGATGAAGAAGGAAATGCGTCTAAGCCCTTCCTTTTGCCTCAGAAAGACACAGACTACTATCACCGTTTCATGAAATCTTATAATATACCCGAGTTTATTACCGGAAAAGTATCCTCCAAGATCCGGGCGCTTAGCACGCTAGCCAAAGAGGATAAAGGAATTGACGTAACTTATCGTAAATAGAATAAATCACATGAGTACTTTATATAAGAAGATATTACCACCGCTTCCATTCATTCTATTGACCGGCGTCTTATGGTTTCATTTGCAGACCATGCAAGAGCCTCTCTTTTTTTATCGGGAACAGCAGCAGATTTTCCTATTCGATTCCACCTATATATTCAGCATACTTAAGCAGATAGGGGGCTAGCGACTTTTATCTCTCAATTCTTGATACAGTTTTTCAGGATCCCGCTTATCGGATCGCTGGTGACCGCCTTGATCGGTGGAATCTCCGGTTGGTTATTCTGGCTGACCTTACGAAAGATACATCCGGCATTATATCTTATGCCCTTGGCCTTTCTCCCCATCCTATTCCAATATCTTTACCTAATGAAAGATAGCTATCATTATGAAGGACTGATAGCCATGTTGTTTTGGTCATTGGCGCTTAACGTATATAGTTACAGCGCACGAAGATTTAATTGGACGTACCGTACCTTAATTGGTTGCTTGCTGGCGACCGGATTGTTTTACACGATGGGATCTGTAGCTATATTACTCTCCCTTAGCATCTTACTATTTGATGTATTACAAAAATGCGAACGCTGGTACGCAAGCTTCTGTCTCTTATACACATCTCCGAGCCCACGAGACACTGCGCGA
>OWIN01000776.1_pt1 | contig 16356 bp, 11 predicted proteins | sample 1732771 | NCBI WGS metagenome assembly OWIN01 (sample SAMN05065752, study PRJEB22554) | human gut metagenome | biome: ENVO:2100002; feature: ENVO:00000062; material: ENVO:00002003 | host: Homo sapiens | place: USA | reverse complement strand
CTCGACTAGTCGTCGGCAGCGTCAGATGTGTATAAGAGACAGGCTTTTTACTTTATTTTTCTGTAATCTTATTGTAATTATACAACTTGAATACATACTTGTGAAATCAAAAAATTTAATAGCTACCATTCAAATTGTTGCTGGAGGGTCTTATGGACATTAATCAATACGAAGTTTTTATAAAGGTCATCGAGACAGGAAGCGTCAGTGCTGCAGCTGCTGAAACTGGCTATACTCAATCAGCCGTTAGCTATATACTTAAAATGGTTGAAAAGCAATTTGACCTTCAATTGGTCGATCGAACAAGAAACGGCGTTAGCTTAACAAAATGTGGCGAGGAAGTCTTTCCTGAAATCATTTCTGTAGTGGAAGTCAATCGGCGTCTTTGTGAGCATGTTGATCAGATTAAAAACCTGTTATGCGGCGAAGTTGTCTTAGGTGGAGTAGCCAGCGTCAAAATGCTATATTTCCTTCCAATTATTAAGAAATTTCATACCATCCATCCAAATGTTTCGTTTCGTTTTGTTGATGGCGTTCATCAAATACAGGACTTATCGGAACGCAGGATCGATTTGGCAATCATCACATATAAGAAAGAAATCAGGGACGAGTATTTCTTCGTTAAAGATGACCCGCTGCTTGTCGTTTTGCCTCCTGATTGTAGGGATTATGATAACGGTACCTTTCCTATTCGAGATTTTTCCAAATTCAAATTTATCTCCGTGTCAGACAGCGATGAGTATGGTATCACAGAAGAACTAAAGCAGCTTGGCGTATTCAATTCCGCACCTCTTGTGACAGATGACTCATACTCCGCGCTGGCCGCAGTTGCGCAGGGTCTGGGCGTCACGGTTCTGCCTGAACTTTCAATTCAGACCAAAAGAGGGTATAGATTACGTACCGTTGGTATGTCTCCCAGCCATTTCAGACGCCTGTGCCTTTGCAAATCTCAAAATAGACTTCTTTCTCCTGCTGCAGAAGCTTTTTATCGTTTTTGCACGCTTGAGCTTCCTACACTGGTTCACGGTAACCAGTTGGATTTTCTTTAATCTTTTCGGAAGCTTTACGACAAAATAAAAGTCGCCTGCTGTTTTACCGCAAGCAACTATTATTCTGCCACTTTTCAATGAATATTGAAACTGCTATGTTTTTTGTAGAGGTCAGAAGCAAGTCTGCATAACACCGTTATGTCCACCGATACTCCTTATCATTTGCTTCTTTCGTGGAGAAACAGAATCCTTTCCATTTACAGATAACTCATAACCCTCTAATTTTGGCAGCTCCTTAATGTAATAGTGTGCTGTATCCTTACCACTTGTAATGAACGGGCATCCGATCTTACTTACCGTTATTATCCTCTGGCTTTCCAGAATCATAAAACTGGTTTGTCGAATTCTTCCAGAGAAAAAGTGCATCCCCTGTTTCGGTATCCGGCAGATTCGCTCCGTTTCCTGCTGTTATCTCTCTGTTCTTCAAATCATATTCTTCAAACATTTCAATATCATCCGAAAATGCCCCAGATGCGGTTTCATTCAAAAACACCCATAATATTCACATAAATATCCGAACCAATCCTAAAAATACAAAAACAGATACTGACCATCATCCGATCAGTATCTGTTTTCCATCAAATGCAAATCCATAATGCCGGATCCGCTCTTTTTCTATTCCTCTTGCAAGTAATTCCCCATCATACTGCTTTGTTTCTATCTGCTCTAATGCCGTCTGTACAGTTTCCTCCAAAGATTTTTCTTTTCCCGGATTTCTCACTTTAAACTCCAGAATAAAAGCCAAACTATCTGCATTCTTCTGGTTCTTTGGGATCATCATTACATCGTATCATCCAAACCCGCTTTCATGATTAGACCGGATTTCATACTGTTCTGCCTGGTCTGCAAGAAGTCCCAGAACAAAATCATGATAAAAACGTTCTGGCTCGCTATGCTTACCTCCTTCTTTTCCTGTATCAAAAAAGCTGAATGTTGCAACGGACACATCATTCATATAGTAATTCATAGCATCCACATCGCCCTGGAACAACGCTTTTACAAATCAATTATAACTGGTCTGTGTCATGCCAAACCAGCCCTTAAACATGCCTGAAAACATACTGGCCGTTTCCAGATTCGTGATACTCAAATGATACCATGGTTCCCGGATCAGGCCACAATATTCTACCTGTTCCGCCTTTAAATACCCACTGGCTAAAAGCAGACTCCAGATTGCATTCTCATTCCTTCCAAGCTGATCAAATACGATCTGTTCATCAAATGTGACCACTATCTATCGTCCTTGCAAAAGTTCTTCCATCTTTTCCTTAATCTCCCCGGAAGCAGTCTGGATCAGACGGCTTACCAGACTGTTAGAACTTGTTGATATCCAGAACGGCTGCAGTTTTCTGGTATCCAGATAATTGGTGATAGACCATGGATTGTAAATATCATGCAGGCTTCCAAAGATAAAGCCATCGTACCATTCTTTTACATCTGTCTTTTTATCCTCCAGCCCAGTCTGTTCCAGAGCTGCAAATACCTCCTCTTCCGTAAAACCAAAACAATCCGCATACTCTTCTGAAGTGATCGTTATGACTTTCAGATTATTCAGATCTGAAAATACAGATTCCTTGGATACCCGGGTAATGCCCGTCATAACAGCACGTTCCAGATATGGATTCGTTTTTAAAGCAGAATTAAATAAGCCGCGGATAAAATTAATAAATTCGTTCCAATATCCATGCACATACGCCTCCTGCATAGGCGTATCATACTCGTCAAGCAGAAAGATACTGCGCTTTTTCCAGTAATGATGCAAATAGTAAGATAAATTTTTCAAAGCATCCTGAGCTGTCACATCATCCATCTCGCAATTCATTACTTTTGTAAACTGATGTTTTTCTGCTTCTGTAAAACATAATGCATCCAGAAGATAGCGGTGCTGGCGGTAAGTGTCACCAATAATATGTCGGATTTTCTGCACTGTATCTCCATAACAATCCTGTTTTACATCTGCAAAACTTAAATAAATAACAGGATAACTCCCCTGGATATTCCGGTATTTCAGATCAGACCAGATATTAAGTCCTTCAAACAGGTCCCCTCTGTGTTCATATTGCCGGGAAAAAAAGCAGTTCAACATACTCATATTCAACGTTTTCCCAAACCGGCGCGGACGGGTGATCAGCGTAACTGCATCCCCAGACTCCCACCATTTCTTAATAAAATCAGTTTTATCCACCAAAAAGCAGTTATGCTCCCGCAAAAAAGCAAAATCCTGACTTCCGATGCTGATTTTCAAGTTCATATGTTCACCTGCCCTTCCTTCTCTATTGCCCTCTTCACTTTTCACTTAATATCCTGAGCAATTCCTCATTTATCTTCCCATTACCAGCCAGAACAGCCCCCGGCATTCCCACAGGTAGTTCCTTTCCTGCAAAATCCGTTACTTTTCCCCCGGCTTCCTCGATCAGAAGCTTTGCAGCTGAAAAATCCCAGGGCTGTAAGATCGCCTCAAAGAACGCATCCACTCTCCCACAGGCTACATATGCCATGTCAAGAGCCGCGGAGCCTAAACGACGGATATCCTGACAGGATAAAAATACTTCTTTAAATACCTTAAAATTCCAGTCTGCCAGTTCATGATAATAAGGACTGGTTCCAATAGTAACAAGGCTTTCTGATAATGTTTCTGCACCGCTTACATGGATCGGTTCATCATTCAAAAATGCCCCTTCTCCTTTTTTGGCAATAAACAGTTCATCTGTATAAGGCTGATACACAATTCCAAGCACCACCTCACCAGCCTCTGCATAAGCCAGTGAAAGGGTACTGTGACGGAAATCATGGATCAGATTAGTAGTTCCATCTACCGGATCTAGGATCCAGAAATCCCCGCTCCTGTCAATAGCGCTGTTATCCTGCTCTTCTCCCATAAACTGTACCTGTGGATACATGGAATACAAGCCCTCTTTTACCAGCTTCTGCACCTGGATATCCACTTGTGTCACATAATCGCAGGTTCCTTTTTCTTTTACCTGGGATACGCGGCTGCTATCTGCAAACAGCGGTTTCATCTTCCTTACTAACTCAACTATTTTTCCTGCATCCACTTTCATTTATCGTACCTCCACCTTTAAAATCAAATATCTTTTCCAATCATTAATGTATGATTTTATTATAATTCTTAAGAGCAAATAAGCCGCCACTACTCCCAATAGTGACGGCTGGTCTCGTAAGAGACTTATAAATCATCGCTAGGGTAGGCCATGTGTCTCTGGCTTTCCCTTTCATATTACAAATGTAACATACTTTTGTAATATAGTCAATTTTTAACTCTCTTTTTTAAGTTACTTTTCCGCTTTTGCTTTTTCTATATCTTCGCTTTTTGTCTCTTTTTCCGGATTAATCTTTTCTTCGGTCACCCCTGAAAATCACGCCTCATCAATGGCATGGCCAATATCATGTCTCATGTATTTGTTCTCAAAATGGATCCATTCCGTTGCCTTATAAGCATTGGCTCTGGCTTCTTTCAGATCTTTTCCTGTAGCTGTCACTCCCAGGACACGGCCGCCATTTGTTACAATATTTCCATCTGCATCAAATTTACTGCCGGCATGGAATACATAATAGCCATCTTTATCCTTAAAGTTCTCAAGACCTGTGATCTTCTTGCCCTTTTCATAATGCTCCGGATAGCCAGCAGAAGCCAGCACTACGCACACAGCTGCATTATCCTCAAACTGCAGGTCGATCTGGTCTAAAGTGCCGTCTATACATGCCTCAAATACATCTACAATGTCATTTTTCATTCTTGGAAGCACTACCTGTGTCTCCGGGTCGCCAAAGCGGGCATTGTATTCCAGAACCTTTGGTCCATCTGCAGTAAGCATTAAACCAAAGAAGATGATCCCCTTAAACTCACGGCCTTCTGACTTCATGGCATCTACTGTAGCCTGATAGATATATTTCCTGCAAAACTCATCTACTTCTTTTGTATAAAATGGGCTTGGTGAGAATGTTCCCATGCCTCCTGTATTTAAGCCCTGATCCCCGTCTTTTGCACGCTTGTGATCCTGGGCGGAGGTCATGATCTTAATCGTCTTTCCGTCTACAAATGAAAGTACAGAAACCTCACGGCCAGTCATAAACTGCTCTACCACAATACGGTCTCCAGCATGGCCAAACTGCTTATCCAGCATAAGGGTCTTAACGCCCTCTTTTGCTTCTTCTCTTGTATTGCAGATCAGAACGCCTTTTCCTAAAGCCAGGCCATCAGCCTTTAAAACAATAGGCACAGGTGCTGTCTCCAGATATTTAAGAGCAGCTTCCGGTGTATCAAAGGTTTCATAAGCAGCAGTTGGGATACCATATTTCTTCATCAGATCCTTGGAAAATGCCTTGGATCCCTCTAAGATCGCTGCATTTTTCCTTGGTCCAAACACACGCAGTCCCTTTTCTTCCAGTACATCCACAATACCACCTGCCAGGGGATCATCCGGACCAACTACTACCAGGTCAAAAGCTTCTTTCTTTGCGAAATCAGCTATTTTTTCAAAATCCATCACACCGATATCCACACATTTTGCAACCTCTGCAATTCCTGCGTTTCCCGGTGCACAATATAACTCATCTACTTTCGGGCTTTTAGATAACTTCCAGCAGATCGCATGCTCTCTGCCGCCGCCGCCGATAACCAGTACCTTCATATATTTCCTCCTAAATCAAGCCATTGGCGATCCTGTTTACCGCCTCCGGAAGAATGACCCACTCAGCCTGCTCCATTACACGTCTTTGCAGTACCTGTGGTGTATCTCCAGGCTGTACTTCCACTGCCTTCTGAAGCAGGATAGGACCGGAATCCACCCCTTCATCTACATAGTGGACTGTAGCACCTGTAACCTTTACTCCTCTTGCCAGAGCTGCCTCATGGACCTTCAGGCCATAATAACCAACGCCGCAGAAAGACGGGATCAGGGAAGGATGGATGTTGATGATCTTATTTCTGTATTTACGGATCATCTCCTCCGGGATCGTTACCAGAAATCCCGCCAGAACGATGAGATCCAGGTTATATTCATCTGTTTTCTTTAAAAATGCCTCATTAAAGTCTGCTCTGCTTTCAAAGCTTTTCGGTGAAATGCACACAGCTTCGATACCATGGTCTCTGGCACGTTCCAGAGCATAAGCTCCCGGATTATTGCTGATGACCACTTCCACCTTTGCATTTGTGATCTTTCCGCTGTCAATCGCATCTAAGATTGCCTGAAGATTGGTTCCGCCGCCAGATACCATTACGCCAACTCTTAACATAAAGTCACGCCTTTCTCCCCATTTTCAATGGTTCCTACTACATATGGCTGGTCGCCTGCTGCCTTAATAGCTGCCATGGTCTTATCTACATCTGCTTCATCTACAGCTACTACCATGCCAAGTCCCATGTTAAATGTATTATACATCATCTGCTCTTCGATCTGGCCTTTTTCAGCAAGAAGTTTGAAAATCGGAGGGACCGGATAGCTGTCTTTGCGGATCACTGCACGGACACCATCCTTTAACATACGTGGAACATTCTCATAGAAGCCTCCGCCTGTAATATGGCTGCATGCTTTTACGGTCACACCTGACTTTTTAATATTCTTTAATGCCTTTACGTAAATTCTGGTTGGTGCAAGAAGTGCCTCACCCAGAGTCTTTCCAAGGCTGTCATAATAGGTATCTAAACCTTCCCTGTTCATTTCCTTCTCAAACACCTTGCGTACCAGTGAAAATCCGTTGGAATGTACGCCAGTGGAAGCCATACCAATAAGCACATCTCCCGCTTCCAGGTTCTCACCTGTGATCATTTCTTTCTTGTCGCAGACACCTACTGCAAAACCAGCCAGGTCATAATCCTCTTCCGGCATCAGTCCCGGATGCTCTGCTGTCTCACCGCCGATAAGAGCTGCCTCAGACTGTAAACAGCCTTCTGCCACACCTTTAACGATATCTGCGATCTTTTCCGGATAATTCTTTCCGCAGGCAATATAGTCCAGGAAGAATAATGGCTCACCGCCTGCACAGGCAATATCATTAACACACATAGCCACTGCGTCAATACCAATGGTATCATGCTTGTCCATAATGATCGCCAGTTTTACCTTAGTTCCGCAACCGTCTGTGCCGGATAATAATACCGGTTCTTCCATCTCTTTGATCTTTGCCAGTGAAAATGCACCGGAGAAACCTCCAAGTCCGCCTAATACCTCTGCACGCATGGTCTTTTTCACATGCTCTTTCATTAATTCAACTGATTTATAACCTGCCTCAATATCAACTCCGGCTTTCTTGTAATCCATCATCTTCTTATCCTCCGAATCTGTCCTCTATATACCTTCTGTAATGTTATTTCTGTGCCAGATACTCTTTGTATCCGATCTTTTCCAACTTCTCAGCCTTTTTCTCCACGTCCTCTTTTAAATCCTCAGAATACGCTTTTAACTTTCCTAACAGCTCCTCATCTGATGCTGCAAGGATCTTGGCTGCAAGGATACCTGCATTGGCACCGCCGTTAATAGCAACAGTAGCAACCGGGATACCACTTGGCATCTGTACAATAGAATACAGGGAATCTACACCGCCCAGATCAGAGGTCTTCATAGGGATACCGATCACCGGAAGCGGAAAGATAGCTGCGCACATTCCCGGAAGGTGAGCCGCTTTTCCGGCACCTGCAATGATCACTTTAAACCCTTTTTCCTCTGCAGCCTTTGCCCATTTAAAAAACAGATCCGGTTCTCTGTGGGCGGAAATGATCGTCATCTCATAATCGATTCCAAACTTGTCCAGGATCTCTGCCGCTTTCGCCATAACCGGCATATCTGAGTCGCTGCCCATTACAATTCCTACCTTAGCCATCTTTCATTCTCCTTTTGAATAATATATATTAGTTTTTCTAATATATATGTTTTATATGTTTATCTTTTCTAATAATTATAATACTAAGAAATAAACCCGCAGTCAATAGTAAAAACGCAAAAAAGCAAACCAAAAAAAGGCCGCACACTGCTTTCTTTTGCCAGTGTGCGGCTCTTATCAGTCACTTAAGACTTATTCGGTTGTCTGAAATTCTCATGATCCTTGTGCCTTAGGATTCCTCTTCTTTATGCTTCTTGCTCATAGCTGCCAGTGCAAGGAATATACCGGAGAACATAAGGGTCAGTGTAAGCTTCATAGTTGTCTGTCCTGTCTTTGGAAGAGCTGCTAACGGAATTTCACCGTCATCGATCTCTACCGGGGATGCAGGCAGATCTGGAAGTCCTGCCAGCGGCACATCTCCACCATCAATGGTTACGGTCTGTTCACCAGGACCTCCGGAAGTAACTTTGATCGCGCCGTGGCTGCCGGAACTGCTTCCGCCACCGGAACCACCGTTACCGCCGCCATTGTTGTTATTGTTGTTGTTTCCTCCATCATAGCTGAAGTGTGCAACAAAGGTCATATCTGACTTGAATCCATGGCCTGCGATCTCATTTGCATTTGCATAATTGGTATCGCTGTCGGACCAGTGGTTAAATGTGTAGTTGCCGATACCAGTAACTGTTACATTACCCAGCGGATAAACTTCTGCATCCATATCGTAGCTTCCGTCTGCCTTCTGAGGTCTTGTAACAACTTCCATTACGTAACCATCTACAACAGCTGCGCCATCAACTGTACCGTAACTTGGGTTCTCAGAAATGTATCTGAATACTACCTGGTACATATCCGGGATACCGTCTGGTGTTTTAGGCTTTTCTGTGTTTGTACCGATTTCGTCTTTGCCAAAGTATACAGTAAATACTGTATTCTTGACATAACCATCTGCTCTGAATACAGACATATCTTCATGATAGTCTCTATTCGTTGTGTCACCATCAATACCCCAGAAATCAAACGCATATTTGTCAGCTGGAACAACTTTTATTTCAGCTTCTGGATTAATGGAGCCATTCGGAATCACATAATTTCCATTCTCATCAGTAAATGTATGTGCCTCATATACTTTTCCATCTGCTTCAGTAACACTGAGAACTGTCTTACTTCCACCTGCATAAGCTACAACACTATTTTCTGGTACATATTCTACTGTACCATTTCCGTTACTTTCGTATGTGAATATGATCTGATAAATATCTGGGATCTGATCCCCGTTTTTATCTTCCTTATATTCAACAATGATCACTGCTCCATCTGGAATTTCATTTCCTTCTACAGGACTACCGTCCTCATATGTAACCATATCCTTTGCATAACCTTCATATTTCTGGTCTGCTTCCAGTTTAATGTTACGGCTTAATTTATCTGGACTAAGTACCTGTACTGTTGTACTCTCAGTAAATGTATCCTTAACTTCACCATTTACCTTATGCTGTACTGTATAAGACAAATCTTTCTTCTGATTTTCGTCTACCGTATAATCAACAACAATCACTGCACCATTCTGGATCTCATTTCCTTCTACGGCTGCTCCGTTCTCATATGTTACTGTGGACTTTACATAGCCTCTGTAGTTCTGGTCTGCTTCCTTTTCCAGATTTCGTGTTAATGTATCCGGCTGCAGTACCTGCACCGTTGTCTCTTCTGTAAAGGTATCCCTAACCGTTCCATTTACCTTATGCTGTACTGTATAAGACAATGTTTTCTTCTGGTTATCATCTACCTTGTAGGTTACTACAATAACTGCTCCATTTGGAATGCTTGTTCCTGTTACCGCAGTTCCGTCCTCATATGTTACTGTATCCTTTACATAACCACTATATTTCTGGTCTGCTTCTTTTTCCAGATTTCGTGTTAATGTATTTGGCTGCAATACCTGTACCGTTATTTCTTCCGTAAAGGTATTTTTAACCGTTCCGTCTACTTTATGTTTTACAATATAGGACAAATTCTTTTTCTGCTCAGGATCTCTCTCAAAATTTGCCTTAAATGTTTGTGCTACATACAGATTTTCTGCCGACTTTGCATACTGGTCAATAACATCTTTTGTCAGTATCGTGTTTGTGCTCACTTCAGCATTTGTATCACCTAACGTCCAATTTACGAATCTGTAACCGGATGCTGGTGTTGCCTCAGATCCCTGTGGATTACCTGTAGCAGGTGCTACAGATTCAAATCCTCTGCTTACTGAACCACCCTCATTCGCAATATATGTAAGCAGAACACTTCCTTTTTCTGACCACTGTGCATACAATGTGGTATCTTCATTGATTGTAAACTGAGCACTTCAATCATAAGAAGTACCACTTCCGTCAGCTGCTGTATTCCATCCCACAAATGTATAGCCATGGCGCTCTGGAGTTTTATCAGATACAGTTGCTTCTGCTCCTCTTATATACTGACTGCCATCAGGCATTGTTCCGCCGATCCATTCACCTGTATTACAGTTTGGATTATAAGCTAAGTTCACCTTTTCCTTATCCAGAAGGACACCATCTACATGCCAGTTATGATTGTCGCCACCATCGTTTTCATACTTGATAACATACCAGAGGATATACTGTGTCTCAGAATTGTAATTTATATTTTTTGCTCTAAGCTGCTCTCTAATCTGTGATTCCGCCGGCTGCTTTGCCAGCTGGGAGCTGACTCCTTCCGTACTATTTGTATAGAATGTCGCAGATTTTAAAGCTCCTGGAATTGTAATTCCGGTAGTATAACTACTATGAGCGTGACTCTGTGGCTCAGTTGGAATCGTTCCATCCAGACGAATATAAAAATTAGCTTTTACATTTTCTTGCGCCCAGATAGCATAAAAATCAATGTCGCTTTGTCTGTCATCTGGTATGCGGTATGTATCTCCCGGTCTATATACTGTTTGAGTATAGTGACCGTCACCGGCTTCATTTGCCTGACTGTCTGTACTCCATCCTACAAAATGCCAATCACCTTCACTATATATGCCCTTGTCACCTGTATATTCCGGAAAAGTAATCATATCACCAGCTTTTCTGGGGTCTTTTGATATAACATCAGATTCCCAGACCCACCATTCTTTATTATTAGAATGATATATCACATTAAGGGATTTTGTTTTCTTAGCTTCTCTTGCAACCTGAATATATTCAGAGAAATGTTTTGCTTCAAAGGTTACATTTTCATTCTCAGAATCTGTAATCTCCTCTGTTAAAATATGCTCCAGATTCAGATCATCTGTTGTTTCTGCGGCCAGTGCTTCTTCATCAGAAAATTTATTTGCATAAACCTCTACTACTGCCGCATCTGACATCATATTCTGAATCTTGCTGCCACTGAATGTAACTTCTACAGAACCATTCTGAGACCAGTTATTATCCAGTTTGCTGTCATTTAACATCAGATTGATATCATATGCTACTACTGCCTTTACGGCACCCTTGTCTGTATCTTCTGCTTCCAGTTTTTCTTTTACTGTTGCTGCCAGATCATCCTTAACAGTCGCCTCAGCTGTAACCCCAGCCGGAAGGACACCTTCTGCTGCATGGAGAGTGATGATCGTTCCATCTTCCATGGTCAGCTCTGCGTTAAATTCCGGATGCTCGTCAGTCTCAGTCATGTATACTTCGATTTCCTGCTCTTCGGTTACTTCCGGTACTGTATACCATGCAGTTACAGAACCATCTTCATTATCAGAAGTGCTGTCTGCTTCCAGAAGTTCTCCGTTTGCAGTTACAGATTCGATGGCATAACCGATCTGGTTCTTTACTCCGAATACAAGTGCATCTCCTTCTTCAACGCCTCTAGGACCATCTACGATCCTTGCGCTGTATTCCGGGTTGATCGCATATGTAACTTTCAGTCCCTGGATATCATCCAGTGCTTTTAATGCTTTTACAGTAGTTGTATAAGCTTTTGCTGTGCTGCAGTATCCGATTCCAACCAGATCACTGTCAGTTGCTGCTTCTGCTTTCTTATTCTCTTCTTCCTTTGCTTCTGCTGTAGTCTCAGCTGCCTTGGAAGTTTCTGCCACAGTTTCTTTGGCTGCTTCTGTTTCTTCGTTTTCTTTGGATCCAGCTGCAGTTTCTTCTTTAGAAGCGTCTTCTGCTGTTTCCTCTGTTTCAGAAGTTTCAGCTGCTGCTTCTGTTTCAGTTTCTGTCACTTCTGCATCCTTAGTCTCAGCTTCTGTGGTTTCTTTTTCTGTTTCAACAGCCTTTGCAGTTTCTTTTTCTACTGCTTCGGTAGTTTCTTTCTCAGTTTCAACTACTTCTTTCTCTGTCTCTGCTGCTTCTGCTGTTTCTTTTTCAGGCTCTGCTTGTGCATCTTCCTTCATAGCAACAACCGGTGCATAGTGACGGGAAAGGGATGCTGTTACTTCACCTTCTGCATCAGCCTTTTCCTCAGCTGTCTCTTTTTCAGTTTCTTCTGCTGTTTCCTTTTCGGTTTCAGCTTCTGTTTCTTTCTCAGCTTCGGTAGCTTCTTCTGTTTCTGCTTCTGTATTTTCTTCAGCAGTCTCAGTTGTCTCTTCCTCAGTTGCTTCAGCTGTTTCGTCTGTGATCTCAGTTTCTTTCTCTTCTGCTGTTGTGGTTTCTTCGGAAGCTGTATCATTAGCTGTATCATTTACAGCTTCCTGAGATTTTTTCTCAGCAGATGTTGTTTCCTCTGCAGTCTCATCTTTCTTGGATACGATATCAACTTCTTCATCACCAAACTTATCTTCGTAGCTCTTTACGTTGATACGTTTAGTTGTCTTAACTTTCTCTTCCCCATCAACGGAGCGGATGATCCTGGTTGCACAGCTGATCGTTTCATCTCCATTATTTACATACAGGAAGATTACTTCTTCATCACCTGTAACCATGTACATATCATCGGCATCTTCTGGCAGACGGACAAATACTCTAAGTTCCGCATCCATATCACCGCCGTCAATCTGAGGATAAACCTCATAAACCTTTCCTTCACCATAGAAAAGTGTTTCGAACTTATCTATAGCTCCGTTTGTAAATTCAAGGCTGTCTGGCTTGACTACATTGTCACTTTCCACAGCCTCATTGATCGCATTTACCAGATCAGACCCATATATCTCAAAGTCTACTTTATTTCCCTGTGCTGCATAACTTACATTCAGATCTGTGCCAACGCTGGTAAAGATCATAGCTAATGTAAGAACAAATGCCAGGAAACGCTTCTGAGCACTATAGGCTGCTGCAAATGCTTTAGGCTTTCTCCATCCTTTCATACCAATTCTCCTCTCTTTTTCTGAGTCATCACAGATATTTATCCATGTTTATGCCTAGTATAGCACGGAGAAGTTACAATTCAGTTACAAATTAAGCTTTTCTTAATTTTATTTCAAATTTTTTCATAAAATACCGCAGATACCTCTTTCTGGGATATCTGCGGTATGATTTACATATATGTTTTTCAATAGATTGTTTCTCAAAGATTCTTGTTTTAATCCAGTAATTCCCGTATTTGTTCTATTGATACTCCAAGACTTCTGGCAATTTCTTCATAGCTTCCTCCAGCTTTGTAAAGCTTAAAAATAGTATTGGCTAATGCAACGGTTTGCTTCTTTCCCAACTCTATTCCCTGAGCTTTTCCAATTCCAATACCTCGCTCAATTCCTTCTTCTAACAGCGTCTTCTTATACATTTTCTCATCGTATTCCGTTAAGATCATCGACATTACCTCCCCTCGGTTCTTTAATAAATATGTTTTCAGGCAATCATTTTCAATGCAGTACTTCATCGCTTCATTTACAGCCTCTTCTATGGTTTTCCCTGCTTTTTGCCGTTCCCTGATCTGGGTTATAAATTCGGTATAATCATTTAAGACTTTACACCTTTTCATCAACTGCGGATTATTCCCTGAATTGATATTGACCATATAAGCAGTCCATTCATAGCCCGGTGACGGATGTTCAAAGGCATCTGTCAAACGGTATTCTTCCCGCTCCGGCATCTGTTCTTCTCCATTATACAGAACATAGAATTTCGGTGCCGGGATCTTTACCAGTTTTTCTCCATATATATACTTCTGGTTTGCTGACAACCAGCCTTCATATTCCTTCGAAAAATACATCAGGCCGCGAAGAGGCATATTGGGATTCACGCTACTCTGCTGCTCCCATAAATTAATACTGTCGCATAAGCATACCGCCACATCATTTTTCATTGTCAGATAAATGGCATCTTCTAAGGTTACGATCTTTAATCCATCTTCCATTCCATAATTGGTTCCATTTAACGCATTATATAGGGAAAGAGCATTTTCTTTCTCTGAAAACAGTCTGTGAAAAAGACGGTCTTTATGCGTTCTCCAGATTTTTCTTCTTTTCTTCATAGGCATTTGTCCTTCCTTTAAGCAATGTCGCAGGAAGATACTGCTTATGATCCGATCTCCCTGCTTAAATTGATTTGGGTTTAAGCAAAGAGTCTTTCAGATACTGGTGAAACCAGCTTAGATTTGAATTAATAATATTTTAGAATTATTCCAGATACCTTGCTCATGTTCATTTTAGCACATGGCACAGTGGATTGCAATACATTTATGCCCCTCCCATTTTATCCTCCAGGCCTATTTCCCTTTGTGTTTCCGCTTTTTCTTAGTATGTTATGTATGCGAAAAGCCCCGGCCGTTTCCGACCGGAGCTTTCCGCTAACAGGGTATGTTTATGAGTTTGGGAATATTTTCTTTATTTCAGATATTCTTTCTATACATCCTGTTCTTTCTTTTTCCTTCCGATTGCAGTTAATGCAAGGAAGATTCCTGAGAACATCATGGTCAGTGCTGCTTTTACAGTGGTCTGGCCAGTCTTTGGAAGTGCTGCCATTGGGATCTCACCATCATCAATGACGATTGGTGCCGGTGACTCTGGTAATTCTGCCATTGGTACGTCTCCCGGGGTGATCGTTGTAGTAACACCAGGACCTCCGCTTGTATTGGAGATAGTTGATCTATGGCTTCCGCCACCGCCTCCACCTGATGAACCGCCGCCACTATTTCCGCCACTGTAGCTAAAATATGCGGTAAATGTGGTATCTGCGATAAATCCGGCTTTTGCGATCTCACTTGCTGCGCTATAGTTCGTATTTCCATCAGACCAGCGGTTAAACTTATAATTTCCGATTCCTGCAACTGTTACTTCTGCCTTTGGATGAACCGGTGCAGTCATGTTGTAGGTACCATCTGCATTCTTAGGTCTGGTAACAACTTCTTTTACCTTACCGCTCACTGTTCCATAAGATGGATTTTCAGAAATATACTGGAAAGTAACCTGATACTTATCTGGAATGTTGTCTGGCTCATCCGGATCAATTTCTCCGATCTCGTCCATACTGTAGTATACATTTACAATATTTTCGTTAGGATCAAGACCAACCTGCTTATCCGCTCCTTCAATGCGTTCCAGAACGTAATTCTTTCCGTTAAATTCTGATTCCTTTGGCACTGTAGTCGTAAGGATCTTTTCTCCGAATACACCGCTATCACTTACAATCGCTGCTGCTTTATCTTCTGTTACAACGCCATTGGCATCTTCATAGAAGTAATGGATCTCATAATGAAGATCTCTTCTTACAGTAAAGTGTGCAATGAATGTTTGATCTTCCAGGTATTCAGAATTTCTCAGCTCATCATCACTATTGAAGAATGTCAGATCATCCTGCTGCCATTTTTCAAATCTGTAACCGTCTTTTGGTGTTACAGTAGATGGCTGGGTCGGATGCTGTGCTGTTGGGCCTTTTCCTACTATGATCTCATCAGTCACGCTATCTCTGGTGATTTCATAAGTAGTAACCACTTCTTTGGTTATTCCTGTCACAGTTCCCTTATTATCATCTGCTGACTCATAAGTGAATGTGATCTGATACTTATCCGGGATATTATCCTTATTATCATCTTTGCTGTAATATACCTTTACAATGTTCTTCTCATTGTCTGTTCCTACTTTAAGGTCTTCAGCTTTTACAAAGGTATATCCACTGATATCAATTTTCTCTGTATAACCTTTGATCTCATCGCCAAAGTGTGCATTCTTTGGATCTGACATATCATGGATTTCAACATTTTTATCTTCATCCAGATATTTCACCTTATAAGTCTGCTCTGTTGCTGTAAAGTGTGCTGTGAACGTCTGATCTTCAAGGTAAGACTCTGCTTCCAGTGCTGTATCATCATTGAATGATTTCCCTGCATTATCTGTCCACTTGTCAAACTTGTAACCAGCTTCTGCTTTTACTGTGGATGGCTGTGTCGGATGCTGTGGTGTCTTTTCACTAACTGCTGTGATCACACCTGTCACCTCATCACGCTGAATAGTCTGTACAGTAACAATCTCACTGGTTGTTCCTGTCACAGTTCCCTTATTAGCATCTGCTGACTCATAAGTGAATGTGATCTGATACTTATCCGGGATATTATCCTT
>OWIN01000756.1_pt1 | contig 16740 bp, 8 predicted proteins | sample 1732771 | NCBI WGS metagenome assembly OWIN01 (sample SAMN05065752, study PRJEB22554) | human gut metagenome | biome: ENVO:2100002; feature: ENVO:00000062; material: ENVO:00002003 | host: Homo sapiens | place: USA | reverse complement strand
CCGGGGACACAAGGATTTTCAGTCCTTTGCTCTACCAACTGAGCTATGGCACCGTTGTTTTGTTTAACGGATGCAAAGATATGAATCTTTTTTGAGTCTTGCAATAGGCAGAGCTACTTTTTACTGATTTTTATTCTTCCAAAGAATTCCAGCCTTGTGCTTTTAGTTCGACTTCGCCTCCATCACGACCTACCAAGTAATTACCGAGATCGGGTTTTGTAATATGACCGATTACTTTAACACCTTTCATTTCAGATACTTTATCATGATCAGTGAGAGGAACAGTGAAAAGTAATTCATAGTCTTCACCGCCATTTAAAGCTGCAGTTACCAAATTCATATTAAATTGTTCAGCCATTGCAGCCGTCTGATAATCGATAGGAATTCTATCTTCATATACGCGACATCCGACATTACTTTCTTTTGAAATATGCAAAAGTTCGGAAGACAGACCGTCTGATATGTCCATCATTGCTGTAGGGATAATCCCCGCATGACGAAGCATCTCTATAATATCTTTACGAGCTTCCGGCTTCAATTGACGTTCCAACAGATATTCTTTGCCTGTAAAATCCGGTGTGAAATCTTTTTCACCTTTAAATATCCTTTTTTCGCGTTCTAATAATTGCAATCCCATATAAGCAGCTCCTAAATCCCCGGAAACACATATCAAATCCGTTTCTTGGGCTCCACTGCGAAGAACAACTTTGTCTCTTTCTCCTTCCCCAATACAAGTGATACTGATACAAAGCCCTGTTAAAGAAGCAGAAGTGTCTCCTCCGACAATATCGACTCCATATACATCACAGGCCAACTTTAGCCCAGCATAAAAATCTTCTACATCCTCAACAGAAAAACGTTTGGAAATACCAAGTGATACAGTGATCTGCTTAGGCTGGCCGTTCATGGCATAAATATCGGAGAAATTTACAACAGCCGATTTATATCCGAGATGTTTTAAAGGTACATAAGTCAAGTCGAAATGAATACCTTCCAATAATAGATCGGTGGTGACAAGCACTTGTCTATCCTCATAGGAGAGGATTGCCGCATCATCGCCTACGCCCTTTATCGTACTATTATTCTTTATTTCAATCCTGTCAGTTAGGTGGCGAATCAAACCGAATTCGCCTAATGTTGATATTTCTGTCCTGTTACTCATATTTGTTTTGTAATATATTATTTTTAGGAAATGTGATAATATGTTTTTTTATTGTCTCATTAAAACTCTGCTCATTGTAAAACCTGATTACAATCGGTAGATAATATAAATATTTCTTCCAACTTTCCGGAACAAGAAGACTGTTTTTTAAACGTGCTGCATCTTTTTCTGTTACTAAAATCAATTTTCCAGGTGAAGTCATCTTTTCGAATATCACATCCAATTTCTTGAAATCTGACTTGCTAAACGTATGATGATCAGGAAAAACGACCGGCAACACTTTATTTGAATACTTTTCTGCCTCACGAATAAATGGAGTGGGAACTGCAATACCTGATATCAACAATATATCATCTTCTTTTCCAATATTTTTATGGTTTAAGAAACGAGCTTCCGAGGGGAATACAGGTTTGACTTCTCCATAAACGATGCTGGTAAAAAAAAGTAACTGGTGAGCCCGCAACTTCATATTTTCTTCAATAATACGAAAATCGATCGGCTTCATATCTTCGTCGCATTTAGTAACAACCACGATATCTGTTCGGTTTATATTACTTATCGGTTCTCTCAGGTGTCCGGTAGGCATTAGTTTATCATTATAAAATAAACGATGGTAGTCACTCAACACGATCGAAAGGGAAGGGTGCACATATCTATGTTGATATGCATCATCTAACAGAATTACTTCAGGTCTGTCTTTTTCAGGGAGGGATAAAAGATTTTGAATCCCCCGGCGGCGATTAGCGTCGACAGCGACAAGTATATCCGGAAATTTATTTTTCATTTGAAAAGGTTCATCTCCGATCTCCAAACTGGAACTTTCAGAATCAGCAAGAATAAACCCCGATGTTTTTCTTTTGTACCCTCGGCTTAATACTGCAATGCGATATTTATCTTTCAGTAAACGTATGATATATTCTGTATGGGGAGTTTTACCCGTTCCTCCTACAGATAAATTTCCTATGCAGATCACAGGAATAGAATATTGTTCGGAATGTAAAATACCCCAATCAAAAAGTCGATTTCGCAACCATATCCCAATTCCATATAAAAAGGAAAGGGGAGCCAGGTAGGAATTAAGTTTTATTTTGTCATTTTTTTGCATGTAACTTCTTATCTGCTGACAAATATAGTTAACTTATCGGTGGCTGTCAGTTTTTTATTTGTTTATTTCAAAAAGAAGATACAATTTGAATCTCTTTGAAAGATAAGTTTGTGTTTATTCTGAAATATTTTCAGGGAGTTTGTGACTATACACATTTATTGTAGAATTAAGTCAATATCCGGATAAGATATCCGTCGTATCTTTGTTGTCTTCTTGATAATCTCTTGTAAATTATATACTTTTGCATTGTCCCAATTAACATGCTATGCCATGAATGTCAAAATAGAAGAAAGCTGGCGAAAACGCCTTCAGGAAGAATTTGATAAGCCATACTTTGAGCAGTTGGTCACATTTGTCAAGAACGAATACAGAAGCGCACATGTGCTTCCTCCCGGACACCAGATCTTCCATATTTTTAATGCCTGTCCATTCGAGAAAGTGAAGGTTGTTATACTTGGACAAGACCCTTATCCCAATCCGGGGCAATATTACGGAGTCTGCTTCTCCGTCCCGCAAGGAGTTCCCATTCCTGGATCACTGGCCAACATATTCAAAGAAATACACCAAGACTTAGGCAAACCGATCCCCACATCCGGCAATCTGGACCGTTGGGTAGAGCAAGGCGTGTTTCCTATGAACTCGGTCCTGACTGTACGGGCTCACGAAACCGGCTCACATCGGAATATGGGATGGGAAACTTTTACAGATGCAGTGATAAAGAAATTGAGCGATGGACGTGAGAATCTGGTATTCATGCTGTGGGGAAGTTATGCAAAAGAGAAGATCGCCCTTATCGACACCCATAAACACTTGGTGCTGACAACCGTGCATCCGTCTCCACGCTCTGCTGACCATGGTTTCTTCGGCTGTAAACACTTCAGCAAGGCGAATACTTTCCTCCAAAGCAAAGGTATTCAAAAGATTGATTGGTAAGAAGTACGAGTTCCGGACATCCGGGTGTAGCCATTCCGGACATCCGGGTGTGGAGAGCGGTAACATCCGGGTGTAGAAAGGCAGAAGATGGGCATGTTTCCAAACTTTTCTGCTTGCTTTTCGTTCTTTTCCTACTTGTTTTAGTAAAAAAGGACCTTTATGTTGAGGAAACTATCTCCACACAGATATATATCGGCACGGTTCCCTGCGTTTTTGTAAACACTACCGGCTACCCGTTTCAACGGCAGGTAGTGATACAAGTGTGATACAGGAATCCGGTATGTATCACTCCTTGCACACCATGTTTGTCAATGCTTGCAAAACAAAGTGTGATAGAGTGATAGAGAAACTGGATTATTGTGCAAGAGAGAACCGCAAACTGATACCGTAGTTTGAGTTTGAAGTCGGATAGGATGCACTCGATATCAACGGTTCATTGATCTGAATATCATAGAATGCACGGACCGTCAACGCACGGCTCAAACCGTAATCAGCCGAGAAGGAGATTGTCTTTGCGATGTTACCGCTAGTAGCCTGCGTCAGTTGAGTGTCGATTTTACGAATCAACGACTGCATCTTGTTGAACGAGAAATCAAGGCGAACGGTGAGGTCATTGCTGAAATCACGCGTTTTCTTCATCTTCAAAACCTTGTTGAACTCGGCATATTTGTAACCCAAACCGATCGTCACTTTCTTGGAAAGTGCTTCGACCAATTGGTAGGATGTCGTGTTCAGGCTTAAATTGCGGGTAGTCGAATAGTCCGCCCGAACCGTCACGTTATTCAACAGCGTCGCATCTGCACCCAACAAAGGACTAAACGCTTCGGTAAGGCTGACAGACGAAATCGAATAAGGAGACGATGGTGTCGGGTTATCGTTCAGAATCGACTGGATATATCCCAGTCCGTCCTGCCCGGCATCCACCCAATTCAAGAAGGATGTGAAAGCACCTACCGAATAAGAACAACGGTACTGGTGACTCAACGTCAAGCTCTTGAAATATTTCTTGACAGCCGGAATCTTGATCAAGCCGTCGTAAGTAACGCGCCAGTTAGGCAACATGCTCTTCAACGAAGGGAAAGCCGTCAAGCCTACCTTCTTCGGGTCCTTACCGGTATAAGCGGCCAGAAATGCAGGAATCAGGACATCCGCCGAATTCCGGTTGACGCCGTTCACATTATCTGTTCCCGGATTATAAGGCATTCCTCCCAAGCCTTTATCATGGATAAAGCCCACATCCGGATATTTCAAGCCGGAATACTTGCTTTCGATACGTTGGGCAATGATCTCGCGGTTTGCCAACAACTTGTCAAAGGCTTTCGAAGAATAGTTATTCATAGCATTGCCACTGCCTCCGAATGCGCTTCCCAACGCGATTGTCGTCATGGTAAAGTTTCCCCCCATAATCTCCGGCATACCTTCATACATAAATTGTATTTCCGTATTACGCGTATCGTTGCGAAGAGCCGTCAAGTCGATCTTCAATCCAGTGATCGGTTCGAGGTTCGCCCGTATATTCAGATTTTTCGTACTGGTCATGACTGCGGCATTCACGTCTCTCTCGGTATCCGTAATCAACCAGCCTTTTTCATATGCCTCGTCTATATAGCTACGACGCACGTCACCGAACGCAAAACCGATCCCCGGGGAAAGTCCGAATGAAGAACGTCCCTGGCCAAAGATATCACCGATCTCCGGACGGAAACCGGGCAGCATCATACCGGCAGAGTTCGTAAACTGAATATTGAAACGGCGCACCATCATCAAAAAGCGGGCACTGTGTTCAACCGCCTTGTAAAGAAAATCCTCAGTAGGGGCCGGTCCCGGTATGATCGTCAACTTCAAGCGCACCGTGTCTTGGTTCAAAATCTTAACCTGTGCGAAGTTGATCGGCTTGAACTTGACTTTGTAGACACGCCCGTCCGTTCTTCTGGCCGTGATTTGCACCTTTTTCGTAAACATACCATGCTCGACAACCGTAGCGCTGTCCGGACTCAAGACAATTTCTTTTTCCAATTTCGGCTTTTTCTTCTTCTCCGTTTTTTTAGCCGTAGTCCGGGTATTGTTAAACTTCTGGTTGATCTTCTTCAAATATTTGTTTTTGTTGTAGAGAGATAACAGGTTCAAGTTCGCCTGCAAATCGAACTGACGCTGGTTCTTGATCGTATTACCCATCTCGATATCTTCGCTTACCGTCGCTCCACGATCCCAGTTGTAAGTAGCATTGTAGCTCAAAGAAGCATTGGTCCAATCCAGAACCGGGATCAGCTGCAACGGCAACTGCCAGGTCGCCATAAACTGCTGGTCATATTTCATCGGGGTTCCCAGGTCAGCGATGCTCTTCTTCACGGAATCTTTCCATAACTGGTAACCGTCCGGGTTCAGCTCCTTATTCACCTGCACATACGGTTCTTCGATACGGGCATTCGTACCGGAACTGAACGTTATGTTCAGGTTATTCGTAAAAGCCCAGTTCAAACTGAAAGCACGGTCCCAATAGAAGTTCTGGCTGAATGTCACCGGAATATCGTTAGTGACACCTGTTGCTGCTCCTGTCAGATCGCGTAATTTTATTTCGTAATAATTACGCATCATGGCCGTCTGGAAGTTGATAGACGGGGCCACATTAAACGCCAGTTGTTTGGCATAGCGCGTATAGCCGTTGTTTTTCTTCAATAACTTATCGAATGGCTTGATCGGCTTGACATAAGGCACATAGCTATAGGCAAAATTAGCACGATAGTCTTTCGTCGTTTCATATTCCGTTTCCGGATTTTTCTTATCATTAATACTGTACGAATATCCGAGTGTAAAGTTTGCCGGATCATAAGGCATCGGATTCTTACTCTTGATATTCACACGCACATTATTAAACGAAACACTCTTGATAACCGTCCTATCTTGAGAATAATTACGAATCGAGTCCTTCTCGGCTTTCGTTTCCGCCTTGTCGATAGCATCCTTCAACTTGACATCCTGATCCAGCGGATTGTATTTTGGATCATATGTTTCCTTCGAATAAGCATAATAGAACGGGATACTGACTTGCGCCTTTTCCGGGAACAGCTTACCCAATTCGATAGAGGTCGCCACGTTATACTGTTTGAAGTCTTCCATCCGGCGTTCGTTCAACGACTGGTCGAGAGCACCGAAACCAGCCGTTTCGATACGTCCGCCCACATTCACCGTTCCCAAGTCGGAAAGCGCAACATTCAAATTCGCATTGGCCGCCCATCCACCTTCTTCATTGAAGTCGGTCAGGCGCAATTCGTTCACCCAAACTTCCCCACTCTTCAACTTATTACGCACGTTACGCACACCGATCATGACTGTCTTCACTTCGGAAAGACTCGGATTACCTTTGACACGGATCGTATTGCCATCGTTGTCCGGATCCCTACCAGAATAGACAGTCTGGAAAGACACTCCATTCGTACCGGACCGTTTTTCCCGGTTACGCTCCAGTTTTAGGTCCGTCAAAATCTCCAAACGGAAAATCAGCATGTTTTCTGCCGGCCAAACGATTTTCTGGTGTTCCGAATTGTTATAGTTATACTCCCCGTGCGGAGTCAATTTCAACGGTACTTCATATTCGTAATAGTTATTCTTATAGTCCGATCCCAGGCGGATAAAAACAGCGAGATCGCCATCTGCAAGATCGTTTACATCCAATTTCGGAGCCTCGGCATGTGTAAACAGTTGCAAGCGCTTATACTGCCGCAAATCATAATTCGTATTCTTATACACGGCACGTGCATCTTGAGCGGCAAGGTCCGTTATCTTTAAAGAAAGCGCCTGTTCGTTCTCCTGACGGATCTGAGGCTGGCTTGGATCCAGTACACGGCTGACGCCCGGGGGCAATGTATAGCTGACCGGATCCCTGTCACTGTTTTCCTCGATATTGACAGTCGAGACTTCCAATTTACCCTTCACTGCGGGCGGCATCTTCGGATCGGACAAATCCTGCTCGTAGGATCGCCATTCTCCGCGTACCAATTGCAGAGTACCGAAGCGCAACACGACCGATTCCTTAAATCCTGTCATATACATACGCATGAAACGAATCGTCTTGAAATCATTGATTGCCCCCACACGACGCTGGTATTGTTTTACCGGAATCTTAAATTGATACCAGGTAACGGATTCTGTCGTACCATCCGCCAATCTTACTGATGAAGTACGTTTATCCGCAATGAAGTTTTCACCGACAACCGTATCCTGCGGAGTTATCCTGACTTTGTATTCGAAATATTTTTCATTTTTATTCAGAGTATTGTCCTGATTGATGTCTTCTACATCAGGCACGGTCTTGGAAGAAGTGCTGTAGCGCTCGCCCGAATCGTTGATATCTTTCGAGTTTCCTTCCGTTCCATTATAGCGTTTGTAACGTGTTAAGATATCCACCTCCTGAGAATCATAGTCCGAACCACGAAAATAGTGGAACTTGTCACCGGCCGGATCAAAGAAAGGGGACAGCTGTAACGGATCGTTCTCCATCTCGGTTAGGGTTACCGCATTCAATTTCTGGCGTAATTTATTCAGATAATCCTGGTAAGCCGGATATTCCTTTTCTTCATCCGAGGATAAACCGTTCAGGCCGACATCCTGCAACAGACGTGCACCTGCCGTATTGTCGAAGGCATAAACTGTACTCTGCTGTTTTGGAACCTTACCCCAAACAGTATAATCGACCTTAGACGTATCGCCATCGATTGGCAATCCGTTTTCGAAGAACTTCTTTTCATCCTTCAATATGTCTTCCGATATCTCACCCAAATTAAAATACAGATCCCCCCCTGTTGTCTGACGATCATAAATGAACGGATCAAGCATCCAAAATTCGATATATTCGACATTCGCCGTCTCAAAGTCACTCTGGTCTATCTTTCGCATCATTCCACCGAAACGCTTTTCCGGGTTTTGCAATGTTCCGTCAGGATTAATATTATCGGCATCCAAGTTATACGGTCCGCGTTCCTGCGGATAGTAAGCCATGTTCAGAACTGTCAACGTATTACTTTCACTCATGCTTTGCTGCCGTTGCGGGAACAACTCTCTCGTCTCGATAGCACGGACATAATGGTTGGACAAATCTTTTGTCGTAATATATTTCGGACGCAAAGAAGAATTTTTACGCGTGAACAATCCGTCGATCGTGTACCAAGCAAGCAAAGCACGACTTTTCCCGTAATCGATATTATTGGTCAGTCCAGCTTCCGGGAACAATTGGGGCGTACCATCGTCATAAGGCACACTGGACAACTGCCAGGGATAAGGGTCGGAGAGGTCGAAATTGCTCTGTGTCGACTCGAAGTCATCCAGATACGAATATCCCCCCGTGTTCTTGTTTTCGTAATGCCCGGCAATCAAATGAGCGAACTCCGCATTGAAAGATATCTGACTGGGTTTGCTTAGGTTCAGCAACGGCAGCTTGTCGAACATATTGGTAAGCCACTGACTCTCGCCCTTATAAGCCATATTGACACCCCAGAGCGTATTCTTTATCGCTTCGTCGCCCATCGTCGTCTTGGTGGTCAACGGCATTTCGGACATGTGCATGATGGTAGCGCCTACCATCAGATTCGGGTTGAACTGATAGTTCAAGTCCAATCCCATCATGGTCTTACGCTGCATGTTATAGGCTGTCTGGTTTTCCAGCGAGACGCTGACCGGCGTACCTGCGGAAATAATACTTTCGTTCAGGATCGTTACCACGCCGGAAGTATAGTCGACGGTATAATCCACATTCTCGGTTAATATCGCCCCACCAGCCGTTACTTTCACTGAACCTCGCGCTACGTTGGAAGCCCCCAACTGTATCTCGGCACCCGAAGAGGCTTTGTATTCCCCTTCCAGTTTGAACTTGTTCTTTTCAGCAATCTGCCGGGCGACGGTCAATGTCGAGTCGTAGAGTTCCTGGAACACATATTTGTCAGCAATCGCATCATTGTTAATCTTTTTACGCAGATAGGAACCGAATGGTTCCACACTTGGAAAAATAATTTTCCCATTATCGGCAAGGACGGTCACACCTTCAATAAAGTCGTATATACCATCCGGATGCGGCTGATTGTTGGAATCATAGCTATCCAGGTTCAGCACTCGTAACAAGATTTGGTTGGCAATCGCCCCTTCCGGCAAATAGTTGACATACGTACCGGTTGTATCGCTTTGATACATGATATTCAACTTGAACTTCTCTTTTTGGACAGAGTAAGCTCCTAATGAATAGATATTTTTCATCATCAGGTCCCAAAAAGGCATATCAGGCGACATGGTAATTCCTTTCAACAACTTCACATACAGGCAAGAGGCAGCCGATGAAGGGTTGTCAGTCGAGAACTCGCCAACCTGATAAGTCTTTCCATCCGAATAAGTATAATTGTAAGCGACAGCCAATACCTCATCTGCCTGCAACTGTGTTTTCAGCGAGATATACCCCAACTTCGTATTGACCGTATATTCGGACGCATCCAGCAAACGAGCGCTTTCCACTTCTTCATACTCCGTACCGTTAACAAAAGTTCCTCCCAACGCCTGATTTACCGTGCTGATATCACGAGCACCGGTAAATTGTTGGTTAAGGGTATTATATAATGTATTCGTATTATTATAGGGGATAGACAGCGCCCCCGAAGGAGAAACGACCGCCGTATTCGAAATATTATCATGCTCGGCCAGATCGGCAAAAGCGACCACGTTACGCGCCTGGTCATAAGTAGCCCGTTTGTTTGTCACCCAAACTTCCACCTTGCTGATCGTGACGGGAGAGGAAATCGTATTCAGGTTCTTCACCGCCTCATCATAGCGGTCGCGAAAATAGTGTGACAGGAAAAAGTGACGATTCTCGTCATACTGGTCAATCGTCAATTCGAAAGGTTTTGTCTGCACGCCCCCTTTAGAACTGACCGTTTTCGATTCCGACTCCTGCTGTGCAAACAACGCATTGACTCGCAGCTTCCCGAACTGGAGATCCGCTTTCATACCGAACAGGGCTGCTCCTCCGTTGATTAGGGAGTTACTGGTTGTCATACTTACATTTCCGGCTTCCAGCGACTTGATAATTTCATCTTCCTCCCCGGTATAAGCTAATTTCAGTTTTTTGGAGTCGAAATCAAAAGAGGTTTCGGTATTATAGTTCATATCGAAATTCACTTTGCTACCAACCGATGCCTGTACATTCAATTGAACATTCTCATCGAAATTAAAGAAGGTACGGTTACGAGCACGTTCCGGCAAAGAGGGATTTTTGGTTTTATTCTGCTTCAAGCCTAGCTCCACTTCAGCCGAACCTTGCGTTTTCACCCGGACACCGCCCGGCCCAAAGATACGTTCCGCCGCACCGATATTGAACTGCATATCAGCTAAATTGAACTGCTTATTAGCCGCCTTTTGAAATTCTTCCTCGTTTTTCTGGCGATAGTAGGATTGAACGGATTTTTGGAAACTATAATCCTGGTATTCCTCAGGGGTCAACGAAATAGGAGTAGTCAGATCGGCATCACCTAACTTGGTACGGACCACATATGTCCCGGTTCTGATATCATATTCGACCACTGATTTCACGTTATCCGGCGTCTTCAAGTCAGCAGGTGACTGCTTGGTAAGATCCTGATATTCTTCAGGGACCGTCTTGGCTACCGGAAAGCGGGTGCGCACCTTCGGCACCGTATCATCCGGAACGACCGGCTGTTCAGTATCCGGCAACGACATCTCATAGGCCAGAAAATCCGTATTCATAGAATACAGACCTGCACCAAACAGTAGAATTGTTATCCAGAGTATAAATTTCAGTGTCTTTCTCATGTTAATTGACAATTGACAACAGACAATGACAACCGACAATTCCAAATTCTCCTAAATTGCCAATTGCCAATTATCCATTGCTTAAAGCATTCTTAGGGCTGTTTTAATGACCTGCTCGACAGCCAGTGCAGGCGAACCTTTCAATATCGAGTTAACCGCCTTTTGCGAAGCGGCCTTCTGGAATCCAAGCATAACCAATGCCGCCACTGCTTCTTCTGTGACAGCACCACTGGCAGCGACAGAAGAGGAGCCACCTGTCACTGTCATTCCCTCTATCGGCTTTACCTTGTTTTTGAGATCAACTAGAATACGTTGAGCTGTTTTCAATCCGATTCCTTTGACTGACGTCAGAGCTGTTTCGTTCTTATCGGCAATCACCCGGATCAATTCAGATGGTGACAGGGAAGAAAGGATCATCCGAGCAGTATTGGGACCGACTCCCGACACGGAAGTCAACATCAGAAACAGTTCGCGCTCATCTTTTCCTGCAAAGCCAAAAAGCAAATGGGCATCTTCACGTATTACTTCGTACACGTAAATCTTCCCGGTCGGTTTCCCATTATAAAAAGTATATGTATTCAAGGAGATATTCAGTTCATAACCGATTCCGGCACATTCCAAGATCATCCTGGCCGGTGTCAGTTCTACTATCTCTCCCTTGATATATTCTATCATGTATCTTACGTCTTTATGATTCGCACCTATTATAACGCAAAATTAGGCAAAAGCGTATATCCGAACTATCTTTTTTGGTATTATTGTTTCCAAAACCCCGGCAACAAGATTGTCAACACCGTAAAGATCTCCAAACGTCCGACCATCATCAGAAAAGACAAGAACCACTTCGATACCGCCGGGACATCAGCATAGTTTCCGACCGGTCCCAGACTACCAAGTCCCGGTCCAACGTTACTGATCGAAGAGATAGTAGCCCCGATAGTCTCCTCAAATCCTACCCCATCGATCATCAGCACCATACAGCTGACAAATATTAAAGCAATATAGGCAAAAGCGAACGCCAATACCCGGTGGACGATATCACCAGAAACAGCATGCCCGTTCATTCGCACCGGAATAATGGCATGTGGATGCGTCTGCTTCTTAAATTCATTAAAGAGGTTCTTGGTCAAAATCACAAAACGGCCCATTTTCAAACCTCCACAAGTAGAGCCAGCACAACCACATACCACCATCAGAACTAGCGCTAACAGCCAGAAAAACGGTCCCCACGGAATATAATCGACCGTTGCAAACCCACATGTAGACACCAATGTCACGACCTGGAATACCGTTTGCCTAAAAGCTGTACCAAAATCGTCCACAATTCCTTTATACATGATCCAGACTGTCGATATTGCCGTAATAATCAGTACGAACCAGAAAAACCAGCGTGTTTCTTCATCCGCAAATAACTTCTTGGGCCTACCGTTAAAAAAGAAATATATCAAAGTAATATTGGTCGCACCGATAAACATAAAAATCGTAATTATATATTCGATATAGGCAGAGTCCCAGTAAGCGATACTGGCATTTTTCGTGGAATAGCCACCTGTAGAAATACAAGTGAGCGCATGATTGACAGCGTCATACAAGTCCATTGGACCCGCCCATAAAAGACCAATAAGGATAATGGTCAGGAACAAATAAACTCCCCACAGGCGCTTGGCCACCTGGGTAACACGCGGACGGAAACGTTCGTGCGTGATACCCGGAGTCTCGGCATTGAACATCTGGGTAGCCCCACCTCCGATAATAGGCATCAGCGCTACGGTAAACACGATCATTCCAATACCGCCCTGCCATTGCGTAAGGCTCCGCCAAAACAATATCCCGTGCGGAAGAGCTTCGATATCGGTCAATATGGTAGAGCCTGTCGTCGTAAAACCAGACATCGTTTCGAAATAAGCATCCGTCACATTATCTATATAGCCACCTAAATAGAATGGTAACATCCCCAAAAGGGAGAAAAGAGCCCAAGTTAATGTAACAGTCAGCATCCCTTCCCTGCGCCCGGCCGTATGTTCATTGGCTCGTAGTCCGATCAGCATAAAAAGGACTCCCGTTCCGAACATGATACCACTCGACTGAAGAAGCGGATAGAAGTCATTTCCTTCATATAAGAAAGCGACTGCCGTTGCAGCCAGCATAAACAACGTCTCAAGGATGAACATCATCCCTAACATCTTAATTATAAAACGAATGTTCAGCATAATATGCTATTAACAATTGACACATTGAACAGAGAAAAGAGACAACCCAGAGTTGTCCATTGACAATTAATTAAAGTAGTCCTCCAATTTACGCATAGCCGTATCCAAACAGAACACCACAACGTGGTCATAAGCTTGGATATGTGTATCACCCTTGATCATCATAGGCTCACCGTCACGAATCAATCCGCCCAACGTCAAATCTTTCGGAAGATTCAGATCTTTTACCTGCTTACGGGTAATTTTCGAATCGGGACGGGCAACAAGTTCCGCCACATCTGCATTGGCAAAAGTTAAACACTTCACGTTCGACACGTCTGCATCCAACAGGAATTGGTAGATATGGCTGGCAGCAATCAGTTTCTTATTGATAACCGAGCCGATGTCCATGCTCTCCGCTAAAGGTATGTAGTCGATATTTTCGATCTTAGCGATAGTCTTGAATACTCCGGCGCGTTTAGCAGCCAGACAAGCCAAGATGTTCGTACTCGAATTATCCGTCAGTGCGATAAATGCCTGTGCATCTTTGATCCCTTCCTGCATCAACAGATCGGTATCGCGTCCGTCTCCATTGATGATCAAGACATTTCCAGGGACAACCTCAGCTATACGGTGACTCTTTTCTTTGTTAGTCTCGATTACTTTTACACGGATATTGTTCGGAAGGTACTGGCAGGTACGGATCGCAATACGGCTTCCACCCATAATAATGACTTTCTTTACTTCGGGGTCTCGCTTGCCCGCATGCAACCGGACGTCTTCGATATGGCTTTTAGTCGTTGTAAAAAAAACGATATCTCCCGATTCTATACGATCCGTACCACGGGGAATAATGGTCTCGTTCTGCCGTTTGATGGCAACGATATGATAGAGTTTCTGTTCGTTCAGTAATTCGGACAGATGTTTGTTCACAAGTCGGGAATTATCGCGCACCTTTACACCGATCAGAATCAGAGCGCCTCCGAACAACTCCCAGTATTGCCGAGTCCACGGGCGTCTGACAGCCGTAACAATTTCTTTGGCTGCCAGCATTTCCGGGTAAATCATGGAATCGATCCCCATTTTTTCAAACAGTTCCTTGTTTTTAGGGAGCAAATATTCGTAATTGTTGATACGCGCCAACGTCTTATGTGCTCCTAATTTAGAAGCCAGAATGCTGGCTGCCACATTGGTCGTTTCTTCCGGCGTGACACTGACAAACAGGTCGGCCTTTCTGATACCGGCTTCTTCCAGGTCCCGAATGGATGTCGGATTACCCGCCATAGGAAGGATCTCCATGCTTGAATTCGTGAAATTCAAACGTTCCTCATTCGGATCCATCAGGATAATATCCTGCTTCTCCTGTGATAACATTTTTGCCAGGTGGGTTCCTACTTCACCGGCTCCGGCTATAATAATTTTCATTTTATATAATAGATTAATTATAAGGATATATTATCCTCCGATAACCATCTTTTTTATTTCTCCTGCAATACTTTTGGCATCCATACCACACAGTTTATACAGTTCGGGAATCGATCCATGTTCGACAAACTCATCCGGCACACCAATCCGTTTTACCTGAGGAGCATATCCGTTATCAGCCATAAATTCCAAAACAGCACTGCCCAGTCCACCTTTGATTACGCCGTTTTCAACAGTGATGACACGACTGAACCTCTTACCGACTTCATGCAGCAGTTCTTCATCCATCGGTTTTAAAAAAATCATATCATAATGGGCAATCGATATACCATCACTTTCAACCTCCTTTATGGCCTTTATTACTTCGTTGCCAATAGGTCCAAGTGACAAGATCGCAATATCAACCCCATCACGAAGTTTCTTGCCTTTCCCGATCGGAAGGATATGCATCTCATTCCTCCAATCTGCCATCTCTCCCTTACCGCGTGGATAACGGATCACAAAAGGGCCGTTACATTCCTTATACCCGGTGTACATCAAATTCCTCAAATCCAGTTCGTTCAAAGGAGATGAAATAACCAAGTTCGGGACTGGACGCAGATAAGCGAGGTCGAACACCCCGTGATGGGTCGCCCCGTCTTCGCCTACTAGACCGGCACGGTCCAGACAGATTACCATATGAAGATTCTGAAGTGCAACATCGTGTATCACCATATCGTATGCCCGCTGCATGAAAGAAGAGTAGACATTGCAGAATGGGATCATTCCCTCTTTGGCAAGTCCGGCAGAGAAAGTTACCGAATGCCCTTCGGCAATCCCGACATCAAACGCCCGTTTCGGAAACGCTTTCATCATATAAGTCATAGAACAACCTGTCGGCATAGCAGGAGTGACTCCCACGATCCGTTCGTCCTGTTCGGCCAGCTCGACAAGGGTATGTCCGAAAACATCCTGATAAAGTTGGGGTTCGTTCAACTTATGGACAATGATCCGTTCTCCTGTTTCTTTATTGAACAGCCCTGGTGCATGCCATTCCGTTGCCGACTTTTCAGCAGGCTTGAATCCTTTGCCTTTTTTAGTTTTGATATGTAATAGTTTCGGACCTTCCATATCCTTTATATCATTCAGAACCTTGATCATATAACCGACATCATGCCCGTCGATCGGACCAAAGTAACGGATGCTGAATCCCTCAAACAGATTATGTTGTTGAGTAAGCAATGCTTTCAGACTATTGTTAAAACGAAGGATATTTCCCCGACGGTCATTATTGATCAGTTTCATCTTCCGCAATCCGCGGTACACATCATAACGCATTTTATTATATGCCTGGCTGGTTGTGATATCCACTAGATACTGGCTCAATCCACCGACTGCGTGATCTATAGCCATGTCATTATCATTAAGAATGATAAGCAGGTTGTTTGGATTAGCCGACGCATTATTCAGACCTTCAAATGCCAAACCACCCGTCATAGCTCCATCACCGATCACAGCTATTACATGCCTGTCTTTTTCCCCTTTCAGCGCAGAAGCGACCGACATACCCATAGCCGCCGAAATGGAATTTGAAGCATGTCCGGCAACAAATGCGTCATAAGGGCTTTCCAGAGGATTAGGAAATCCACTGATTCCTTTAAATTTTCGGAGCGTATGAAAAGCCTCTCGACGTCCAGTCAGTATTTTATGACCATACGCCTGATGCCCCACATCCCATACAATACGATCATAGGGAGTATTAAAAACATAGTGTAGTGCAACCGTCAGCTCTACTGTACCGAGACTTGCCCCTAAATGTCCCGGATTCTCCGATAGTACATCTATTATATATTGACGCAACTCTGCACATACCTCTCCCAATTTATCGGGGGACAACTTGCGCAAATCCTCCGGGTAATCAATGGAATTTAATATGTGTTCATCCTTGCATTCTGTCATAATCGCTATAATTTTGTGGCAAATGTAAAGAATTAACGGGAGATAAAATAGTTTTAGTATGTCATTCTTTAGCAGTATGACACAATTAAACCGCTTCTTCTCCTTTCCCTATAATCAAATTTAATCCCATATCATCTACCTTGTAATCCCGTTTAACCAGTTCCATGAGGTATTTAAGGCAA
>OWIN01000750.1_pt1 | contig 16885 bp, 16 predicted proteins | sample 1732771 | NCBI WGS metagenome assembly OWIN01 (sample SAMN05065752, study PRJEB22554) | human gut metagenome | biome: ENVO:2100002; feature: ENVO:00000062; material: ENVO:00002003 | host: Homo sapiens | place: USA | reverse complement strand
GTGTCTCGTGGGCTCGGAGATGTGTATAAGAGACAGATGTCATACATATCAAATTGCCACTCTTCTTTTTTTATCCAATCATCCACGTCAATGTCTACCACAAAGTGCTCTGTAGATGTAGTTGAGATAATTTTAAATTTCCTCCCTAATTTAAAGAGAGCTCTTTTCATTCCTATACCAAATATACCTGTATAATATCCTTGCTGATTTTCTCTTTCGGTTGGTCTACCAAATTTAAATGCATACTTAGTCGCAGTTTCAATATCTATCCCGCCACAATTATCTTTAATAATAAATCTATCTTTATCAAAAGTAACTTCTATTTTTAATCCCTCATAATTACCATCCTTCCTTAATCTCTTAGCTCCATCAATAGCATTATCAACTAATTCAACTATTGCTGCATTTGTTTGTATATCACGTGTTATCATATAAATAAAAAACTCTTTTGTTGGACTTGCATCTACAATTTTTTCTGTACTCATAACTTAATTTACCTCCATAAATGTTTTCTGCTAGTAATTACTATAATATCACAAAAAGAACTATCTATGTATTATATGTTTCGCAAGTTAGCAAGCAGTGCCCTCGTACGTACGTGAGCGCATTTTGCTTGTTGGAGGCACATCCCCAATCCCCTTAGAATGTCATCTTCGATGCCAAGCTGCGCCCTCACTTTGTGAGTGCTGATACATTCCTGCTTTGCCGGAATTGCAAAAAAGCGGGCAACCACCAAGTTTCATTTTGATGATTGCCCGTAATTTTATCTCTGCTGCTGCCGTCTCTTTTTCAGGTCTTCCTCCTGATTCCATGTCTGCTGTGAAGCATAGAAGGATTCCACATTTTGCTTTGCAATCTGATAATCCCGCATCTCTTTTTTTATTTTTTTGTACTCGCTGTAAGCTGCTTTTTTCTCAGAAAGCAGTCGTGCAAATTCTTCATTCAGATCTCTTACCTTCGGAATTTTCCCGTCCGGAATTTTTGAAAATGCTTCCTTTGCTGCCTTGTGAAGAATGATTTCATCACGATGTGCCTCATAGAATTTTTTGCTGTAACCGGATTTACGATACGCAATGTATGTATCTCTAGTCTTTGCATAATTGATAATATGAGTTTTGAGGATCTTGTTCTGTGCCATCTTTTCCTCTGCATCTTTGATGATTTTCATAAGTTCATGATATCTGGCCGAACTTCCATCTACCAAAGCATCCAAAGTTTCCTTATCGTGTATATCATGTTGCTGTAAAAACAGAATTGACTCGGCAAATTGTTTTACATTATATTTTTTCGCCCAGCGAACATAACCTCCATTCCTTCCCTGAGCCATCTTCTCCTGAATATCCACCACAAGATCAAACTTCCGTTTTTCTGATTTCACAACTTTCTGATCTAATGCTTTTTCTTTCTTCTCAGGTAATTCTTTCTCTCCGGCAATTATTTTTTCCAAATTTTCTTCCGTATAATCTTCTCCCAGAGAACGGAATCTGATAAAACGCTTCTGCTCTTTCCCACATATTGTACTATGCTTCCCACGTTTAATCTCATACCCTTCCTGCTGCAATAATTTCAGAAGCTCTTCAAAATCTGCCGGCTTCTGTTCCAGGCATTTCAGAATATCTTCCCTGATGACATCTCGCATACTGGTCCGTTCCGGGTACTTAGTTCTCCGCTGTCTCTCACTCGGTTTTACTTTCGGAATAATGGAAAGTCCATGCTCCAGACAGATAATGTCGCTGAGCCTCTGCAATGCAATTCCCGAAAACCAGAAGTCACGAAACTTCCGGTCGCATTCCAGATTGGTTGAATTGAAAATGATATGATTATGAATATGTGCCCGGTCCACATGGGTTGCCACGATAAATGCGTGCTTCCCTTTTGTGAATCTCATACCGGTTTCATACCCTACTTCATTTGCTTCCTCCGGTGTAATTTCTCCCGGCTTGAAAGACTGGCGGATCTGATATGCAAGCACATCTCCCTTAGGCTGCCGCCATGTTTTGTGCAGATATTCTTTTTTCGCCTGAGCAAATTCCAGATCAACCAGCTCGGGATTACACTGATAAGATGAGATATATTTTCCATCTTCTGTCTTATCCCCGTTCATTGCATAATCTGTTCTGTCTTTCAGACACTGCATCACACTCCGCCCCTTGTTCTGATGCATTGCTATCAGTTTTGTTGCCGCCATTCTCTCACCTGCCTTACATAACTGCTGTTAATCTGTCCAGCACTTTTCTCATTTCCTGTAATATTTCCTTCTGATTATTTTTCAATTCTTCAATATCCTCATGGTAAATGCATCCTGTTTCATTTGCTTTCCTGGCATACTGATTCAGATTATTTCCTGATATCTGTAACAGACGAAGAATCTCTTTTAAGTCAGACAGATCCATCACAATAACATATCCATGAATTGCCATTCTCACCAGATAAGCTGTGAGGCTGGAAATACCAGCCTCCTCCATTCGGTCACGAATCTTCATAAGCTCATCTTCTGTAACTCGCAGTTCTATCCGCTTTGATCTTTCTACCATTACTGAAACTCTCTTTCAAAACAACATCCCGGAATAGGTTTTCTCTCTGGAACAGGAGGCTGTGGTGTTGTCTGTCTGCTCTGTTCTTTCAGTTTCTCCAATACAGATTTCTTATCCTCCGGGACAATCTCCAATGTTCCTGCTGCCGGTTCCACCTTCACATTGTTGATCACACCATCAAAATTGTTGTCATTCTGCTCCACCATATCTTCAATTCCACGCATGGGATTTCTGCTGATGGATGGTCCTGCTCCCGCAGTCTCCTCCGGTGTACTGCCGCCGGATTCTTCCGATACTTCTACCTCGTATTCACCATGAACCTCATCCCACTTTTTAATTTTTCTTGCCTTTGCCTTTTCCATACTTTGCTTCTCCCTTCTCAAAATTCAGTTCAAACACTGCTCTCTGGTTTTCATCAACAGTCATCACAACCGTAGTGTCATAAGTGTTTCCAGTCTTCTTTGACTTGCATCCTTTCAACGCAACCTTTCCATCCGTCAAAAGTTTAATAGCTGTCTGCTTGGTCATCTTCTTTCCCAGTGCTTCAAAAAATCTGTTCTGCTTCCAGAGTACAAAATTGCATCCCCTGTTCTCACAGGAATATCCTTTCTGTCTCTCAATCACATGCTGGCCACAGCAGGGGCATATTCCGATTTCTTCCATTGCCGGATGCATGAGTACTTCCGCATCTTCAATCACTTTATAAGTCTTTACCAGATCCGTTATCATCTCTTCGATCTCACTCATAAATTCCGTATCCTGAAAATTCCCCTTCTCCACATCAAGAAGTTTCTGCTCCCATTCTGCTGTCATGGATAGCGACTGGATCTGTTCCGGCATGACCGTGATCAGCGCTACTCCTTTATGAGTCGGCATAAGATATTTTGTTTTCTTATTACCTTTTCTCTCTACAAATCCGATACGCACCAGCTTTTCAATGGTTGCTGCCCTTGTCGCTGATGTTCCGATTCCTTTACGCTCGGTTTCTTCGGGCATCTCATCAGCTCCGGCACGTTCCATTGCTGAAAGAAGACTGTCCTCTGTAAAATGTTTTTTTGGTGTGGTCTTTCCTTCCTCCATCTTTGGATTCTGCAAAGGATATGATTTTCCATTTGTCATAGCAGCAATACGTGCCAGCATCTCAGAATTCCCTCTTTTGTCCTCATTCTCCTCTTCGGAATCTGTGCTGTCTGCTTTTCTTCCTATAATCCAGTCCTGAATTTCTCTCCATCCTTTTTCCCTGATATTTTTCGTCTTTGCCCGGAATACTGTATCTGCACAGGTAAATTCCACATCAACTTCATTTCTCACTGCTACATCCCCAAGTGCCGCTAACAGTCTGGCGGCAATAAGACTTAATACCTTTTGCTCTCCGGATGGAAGTTCACCAAATTCTGCATCCGCTACATTTACTGTAGGAATGATTGCATGGTGGTCACTGACCTTGCTGTTGTTGATCACCTGCTTTGCATGAACCGGAACATTCTTTGTAAAACCAAATTTATGTGCCATCTTCTGTGCAAGATTCGGAACCATTCCTGCCATGTCCTCTGTCAGAAATCTGCTGTCTGTTCTCGGATATGTTACCAGCTTCTTTTCATACAGACTCTGCGTATAATCAAGTGTCTGCTGTGCCGTGAATCCCAGATATCTGTTGGCATCTCTCTGTAATGCAGTCAGGCTGTAGAGCTGTGGTGCCTTCTCATGTTTATCTGCCGGATCAATCTTTGTTACCTGTGCTGTTTTCTCTTCTTTCAGTCTGTTCAGAATTTTCTCAGCATCCTGCTTACTTTCAAATAGGTCGGAAACAGCGGTAATGCCTCCGCAGCTGATGGAAAGTCTGTAGATTGGTTCAGGCTTAAACCCTTCAATCTCTGCTTCTCTCTGTACAATCATGGCAAGTGTCGGTGTCATGACTCTTCCTACATTCAGCGTCTGTCCATACAGGGTAGAGAATAATCTGGTCGCATTCATTCCCACTATCCAATCCGCACGTTCCCTGCAGAGTGCTGCCTGATAAAGATCATCATATTCCCTGCCATTTTTCAGATTAGAAAAGCCATCCGAAATCGCCTGGTCTTCCATTGAAGAAATCCATAAGCGCTCGAATGGCTTTTTGCATTTTGCCTGATTATACACCAGACGGAAGATCAGCTCTCCTTCACGTCCGGCATCTGTTGCCTCTACTAATCCTGTTACATCTTCCCTCTCCATCAGCTTTTTTAAGATACCAAACTGCTTTCTGGTCGCAGCTGCAATCTGGTAATTCCATTGTGATGGAAGGATTGGTAGATCATCATATCTCCACTTTTCATATTTCTCATCATAAGACTCCGGGGATGCAAGCTCCACCAGATGTCCTACACACCAGCTGACAATATAACCATTGCCCTCCAGGTATCCGTCCTCTCTCTTATCTGCACCGATTACCTTCGCAATGGACTGTGCCACCGAAGGTTTCTCGGCAATTACTAATTTATATGACATTCAAATCCTCCTTTGGTTGCAATAAAATAGCACCTTAACCTTTTGGCCAAAGTGCTGTGTAAAATGATTATTAAATTGTTTGTGAATCGGATAAACTGAAATTTCTGTTTCACTTTGAACTGCTATTCCCTAAATTTGGATCTAATTAGCAACCAGTGACTAATTAAAATATTTGCTTATGTAGTAATTAGTTTACTATTCTAAATCAGGGATATCTGGTAGATGAAATAAAATCCACTCTAATAGATAGCACCAAAATCGTACAGAATATTGCAAATTATCCCAATTTCCAATTTTACGACTTTCAAACGAATGAATTCCATTTCGGTTTGACTGGATTGTTTTTAGATACATAACTTCTTCATCGTCTAAAAGATTCTGTGAAACATAAAATTGAATAATCTCATCAAGCATCACTCTTTGAACAGGATGTTCTATGGTGTGCTTTTTAATACAGTCTTTAGTAGCATCTTTTAATGACTTTCCTTGTTTCTTGTCAATAATACTATCTGCAATCATTTGTTCAATTGTTTCATTTATTTTTTGTCGAACCTCTTCTGCTGGAAAACTAGTCCATTGCTGCCATTGAGCATCTTTGTAGTCACTAATATAGAAAGCAAGGAAAGCTTGTAATGCACTTTCAGTTAAAGAACCAAGTATAATCCACGAAACTAGTTTAGTGGCGTTCTGAATATGATCAATATCTTCATACTGATAATAATACCCCTCTTCAATTTGATTTGCCAACTGTTCTGCTAATAAACAAAATCTTGACATACTCTCAGATGAAATTAATTCAATGGCTTCAGCTTCTGGCGAAAACGCAACAGTCTCCAACATTTTTTGAGCATATCTTTCACTACATGATTTTACTTTAGTGGCTAAATCTTCCCAACCACAATCCATTTCGCCATCCCATAACAATGTGTTCATATAATCTTTCACTCCTACTTTAGTCCACAAATTTCGACTTATCGTTATGTTCACTTTTTCAGACAAGAAATTTCAAAACTAAATCATTAAAATCTTTTGCTTCTTCAAAAGCACCATGACCATATTTTTCATAGATTTTAAGCTTGCAATCAGAAATATTCTCAGCTAGCTCATATGCTGCCTTATTTCCGACAATATAATCCCGTTCTCCGCCAACAATAAGGGTTGGTACTTGAATCTTTCCAAGCCAGGGTCGTGCATCATGTGCCATACAAGCATTTCCCTGTATAATAAACCTTTCTAAACTCCTTGGTTCACTCATTTTTGATAATATTCCATAAAATCGTCGGTATGTTTTTAATTTCTGTTCAGAGTATGTTTTCTCAGCAGTATCAATAAATATATCTTTGAAATCACCTTGCTTGGCCATATCAATCCATGTACCAACAACCGTTTTAATGACATCATTTGCATACGGTGCTGTATTGGCAAGAACCAACTTGGTTACAAGCTCTGGATATTTTGCTGCAAGATGCATAGATATCATTCCACCCTGTGATACACCCATGACACATGCATCTGAAATTCCTAGTGTTTTCAAGACTTTTGCCTGGTCATCTGCCATGTCCGCTATTGTATAATCCTTTGGAATCATATTCTTTCTACTGAACAAATAAACTTTAAAATATTTAGCGTAAGTACGATACATATAGGAAAATGGAACTGCAGTTCCTCTTACTGTTTTAAGTGCATCTCCCAATCCTGGTATTATGATAAACGGCTGTGTTCCATTTCCTAATGTGACATATTCCATCTTGGTATTATCAATCTTCACATAACAATTCTTTGCATGATACATATTTTTCTCCACGATACAACTTTGAATTTGCAAGTTTCTTTACTCAGTATAACATATGCCCTATCTATGCACCATCAGCAATTTGATAACCCTTATCTTCCTGTCGAGCCGAAAGCCCCTGTCCAACGTTCTTTCCACACATCAAACGTGAAATCCGGTATCAGCACTGGCATGATCACAAGCTGTCCGATCTTGTCTCCTGCTTTGATCTCATATTTTTCCCTGCCGACATTAGAAATGATTGCATGTACCTCTCCTGTATAACCGGAATCAATCGGTGGCAGTTCACATACAATTCCCTTCGCACTTAACCCACTTCTCGGAAAGATATATCCGGCATATCCATCTGGAATACGAAGACCGAATCCCAATGGAATCTTACTTATCTGTCCCGGTACCACTGTAAAATACCCCGGACTGAATACATCAGCCCCAGCATCATTAGCATGTGCCCTCTCCGGGCTCTTACCTCCAAAATCAATCAGTTGAATCTTCATCTGCTTCTCCTTCCTCCAATATTGTTTCTTCACATAACTTAGGAAAATCCACTTGGATAATGTCTGACGGAGACATTTTCGGTGGAATACATTTTCCACAGGTCATCTTTCCTTCCTCACATCCTCCATTCATACAGAATGGTCCACAGTCAGAGAATAACTCCCCGTTCTGGCTGATCAGCTGCTCCCAGATTTTCAGCATCACATATCTCGTCTCTTTGGTATTGCGTCTGCACACTCTCTGACGGATCATGTGCTTCCACTGATATGGTGTTGCACTGATTAGAAGGATATTTCTCATTCCCTGTGGTGCACAATATCCGGCTGAATCGTTATCTACTCCGGCTTTGACCAGTTCCTCATAATTCTTCATGGAACTGCTGCACTGTTTCAGATATTCCTTCTCCTGTCCTGTTCCCATAAGGTCATATGGAATAACAAAATCCTCCACTCCTGAGTAATCGCTGTACTGCAGACTTGCCGATATATACTTCACTTCATTCTGATGTCTTGTTATCTGTGCCAGAAATCTTCTGGATGCTCCCACTACAACCACATTGATAATTCCAAATTTTTGGATTGTCGGATGTGGCAGCTTCACAAGGTTCACCACTGTTGATCTCTGATATGGTTTTTCATACAGATCCATAAAATCATCCAGACAGGAAATCTGATTTCCTCTCTGTGTCAGCCTTGCCGCACATACCATCAGTTTCTCTGCCTGGTCAATGGATTCCGGATTCAAAATTTTTACCTCAATCTTCTTCATTCATTTCCTCCTCTACAAGTGCACAAAGAATCAGCAGATAATTGATACTGTCCGTAATCTTCTCATCCCACTGCTCTTTAGGATAAACTCTGTCATCCGTGCACATATCTGATACTGAAATCAGATGCTTAGACAGCATCCCCATAAGTGCTGCTTTGGGGGTTGAATTCATCACAACTGCTGCCTTCTTAAAATGTGCCAGCCTGTCTATACCACTACTCTTAACAGCAAAGGGAGCATATTCCGCTCCCTTTGCTGTCAGAATAGATTTACAGCGATCCGTCTGCCTGATGATCACTTCATTGAAATCTTTCTGAATCATGCCCTTTCCTCCTTGGTCTTCGCCGCCTTATTTCTTTTTGGTGCCTGCTCCGCTTTTTCTGTATTTGCTTTGATTTTTGACTTCACAGACTCCTTTACCTTCGATACTGTCCGCTTCTTATCGATATCTTTCAGCATCTTATCTACCACTCCCTGCAGTTCAGGATTCGCTGCTTTCTCCTGTGGTTCAGGTGTTACTGGAATAAACCCTAACTCCTTAGCTCTCTCTGTAATCTTATCCGCCAGTTCCTGTACGAATGGTTTTTCTGTCTTTGCTGTCTCCTGCACCTGGTCCTTATCTGCCATCAGCACTTCCATCTTCTGGTCAATCTGATAGATGAACTCCGACGCTGTCTGGCGGATCTTATCAAGGGATGCTTTCAGCTCCGGTGTTTCCTTTCCCTCTGACCATCCCGCGACATAAGAAAAGGAATAGTCAGAAGTATTGATTCCGTAATGCTGGCATACTACATATGCAACACTCTCAGCCTCAACTTCTTTCCCATTCCTTGAAATGTCTTTTGCCTCCGGCACATTATCCTTGTCATGCAATTTCTGGTGTGCCATTTCATGAAGCAGTGTCTTAATGGTCTGTACCTCACTCATGCCATCCTGAACCACAATTTTCTTATCTTCCAGATGATAGAATCCCTTGGCATCTCCATCAATCAGCTCAAAAGATACCGGGACCGGGCTGATCTCCTGTAGTGCCTGTAAGAGCTTGGGATATCCTTCAATATTTCCCACCAGTTCAGAAGGACCAATGGTAGGAAGTTCTTTTCCGTCTGTCTGGGACAGGTCAAATGTCTTTACCACCTTGAATGCCCGGATTGTGACTTCCACTTTCTCCTTTACCGGTTCTCCGTCAGCATCAAATACCGGTCTTCCCTTTTCATCCAGTTTTGTCTGTTCTCTCTCGATCTTATAAGGTGCCGGGGCAAGGATGCTGATTCCCTTTTCTCCCTTTTTCACATACCGGCCCATCTGCTTCCATCCGGTAAAGCTCTGACACAGCTGTGCATCCGGTCTCTGCATCATGATGAGCATGGTATTATTCACGGAATACCTTGGAAATTTTGCCATCACATTGAGAAACTGCTTGTACTTATCACTCTGGAATACATCCTTCACACCCTTTTCCAGCTTGTCTGTGATCTGATGCAGTTCATCAGCTCTCTTATCCCTGGATTCAATCCAGTCAATTTTCTTCTGGATATTCTCAGGAATTTCTCCTTCAATCTGGGCCTCCGGCATATCATGGATAAGCGCTGCAATCATCTGCTGTGCCTGCCAGTTTTCTGCTATATCAGGAACATATCTAAGCATATCCAGGTCAATTCTCTTTCCGATCAGCACATCCATCTCCACGCTGTCCTCCGGATTCTTTAGGTCTGCTACCCTGATGCCGATTGCCGGTATTCCATGCATACGCTCAGGCGGTATCTCTTTGAATTTTGCTACTGCTTCCGCAACACTTGTGATATTCTCATGGAATTCTCCCATGTTATGAAATTCGCTGCATTCCGCCACAGTCAGCGTAACTGTCTTCTTCTCTTCTTTTACGGCTGTATTCTCTGCCACTCTAAATCCCTCCAGTTCTATATCCTCCAGATTATTTGTCAGTTTTAATGATGAAAGCGGAATCTGCTGTTTCTGATGAAATGAGTAATAATCCCTCCCTGGTCCTACTATGATATGGTCAAGAAATTTAACCCCTATCAGATCACACAGTTGCTTTACCCTTGCCGTTGTTGCTATGTCATCCATGCTTGGCTGCAATTTATTTGACGGATGGTTATGAACCAGCATGATTGCAGATGCATTAGACAGGATCGTGCTTTTCAGTATCTCCCTCGGATGGGCGATTGACTGGTCAAGTGCTCCCATACTGACTACATTCATATTGATAGGCTTTCCATCCGTCTGTAGGTTCACGATTGCAACCACTTCCCTGTCATAGTCTTCCAGCATATCTGCCATGACCTTAACAGCTGCTTCCGGACCATCCATAGGAACATCACTTAAAAGAGGCGGCATCTCCACCATTCGGATAGCCACCTGATTCAGACGATACATATTTGTTTTTTCTGTTTCCTGCTTCTTTACAGAATCATAGAAACTCTGCTCCGGTCTTACCCCGCTACTGAGCATCCCCTGCTCCTTCCCCTACAGGAATGGTCATGTGAATTTCCTTATCTTTAAGACTTTTCAGCCTTGAAAGTACAGATTCCCTGGTTAATACTTTTTCCTTACGTTTTACAATCTTCTGCAATCCCTTCATATATCCTGTATATCTGCTTTTCCTTGCCAAATCAGCGTTCTCCTTTCTCTTTAGCCGGTCCCTGTTTCTTCGGGACTCTGGCGGTTTCCTTCTTTTTCTCGTTCAGATCAGCCAGCACCGATTCCTTAGGCTCTGCTCTAAGAATTCTTTCCTTTATCCTTTTGATCTGGTCTCTGGTAAGCGGTTTCTCCACGATACTCCTGTGGAGGATTTTCCCAATCGGAAGCCATGTGACATCCTTTCCAGCCTTTTCCTGCTCCATGATGAATTTCATATGTGATGCAGAAAATTTAGGATTCATGTAATGCTCCAGATTCAGATCTGCCTCGGCTGCTTCGTAGATTACCTTGATCTGTGCCGGCTTGAACTCCTCCGACACCATTCCGGCATCTTCCATAGCTTCTTCAACACGTATTGATGCGACAGATCTAAATGTATAATCCACTTCAACAAATCCACTGTTATAATCATCTACTGCTTTCTGAAATCTTGCCTTTTTCTCCTCTGGTGTGAGCTGGTCAAATTCCTTGTCTTCCATAGATTCCTCCCATCAGAAAAAGGCAGCCTTCCGACTGCCTCATTCCCTTGATGCTACTCTTCATCCATCTCGTCCTGAACATCTTCTCCTGTATCTTCATCAGAGTTTTCGTCCTCTGCATCTGATACAGACTCTTCCTCAATATCCATATCTGCAAGATAATCCTCGTCATCATTACTGTCGAAGTAATCTGCATCAGGATCCGGTGCATCCGCTTTCTTCTTGCCCTTATTGGACTTCACATACATAAATCCACCGATTCCTCCAACCGCTGCAAAAAGGACTACTGCCATAATGCCTGTCACATTTTTACCTTTCTTTCCTGTCTCTGGAGCTTTTACCTCTTCCTTTGGCTCCTCTGTCGCATCTTCTGTGGGTTTGGTCTTTTCCGGTTCCACGGTCTCCTTATCGGCTGCCGTCATTCCCTGGGAATTCATATAGGACTCCACCTCATCATCTTCCATGAGTGCAAGAAGATCCGATTCATCTACCAGATTAAGGAAATGAACAGTCTCCGCTCCCTTATCATCACGGTCAATGATGATATAGAAATAATTGCCGAACTTGGTTGTGACTGTAATGAACTGCTTGCCTCCGGCTTCAACCGATCCATAATCATCCACCAGATTCATATTTCCATCCGGGGTAAGCGGACCATAGCTCTCTTCCTCTTTTTCCGTGCATTCCTCTTCTACATGTGCAACTGTTCCCTCGCAGACCTTATAATCATAAAGGCATACTGCACATTCCTCATTGACTGCTCCCTCACTGCATTTTTCTTCACAGGTACAGGTCACTTCCTGACTCTGTGCAAATGCTGTCACTGGTGCCATTCCGGCAAGTGCCGCCAGACCTGCGACCATGCCTCCCATAACCTTTGCTACGATCACATTTTTTACCTTATTCATTCTCTTCATCTAAGAAATCCTCCTCTTCGTTATCTGTTTCCTGTTCATTGTCTTCCTCTGCATCTGTCTCCTTACCGGATGCAGCTGCCGCTGGCATTGGTGCCTGTCCGCTTAACATGTCCTGTAATCTGCCACTATTGGCAAGCTGTAAAAACTGTGCCAGCTGTTCCGGTGATAAGTTGTAGGACGCCACATCACTGACAATCTGTAAATTCTCTTCTTCTTTCAGCTTTGCTTCGAGCTGCTTTACTTTGGCATCCGCTGCATCTCTCTTGGCTACTGCCTTTTTCAGATCTGCACGGAGCTTGTCTAACTTTGCATACATAGAATCTCTCCTTTCTTCATGGCAGCAAAAAAGCCACCTTTCGGTGACTTTCACTGCATTTTTACTGTATTCTTCCATAGCAATAGGCATGTGCCCGCCAGTATGCTGTGTCATAGGATGCATACTGAATTGGATTGCCACAATGGATCATGATCTTATTGACCGGATCTACCACGATACCCACATGTGAAGCTCCGGCTGTGTTATAGGTTCCCTGGAAAAATACCAGATTCCCCGGCTTTACATCAGAAGCTGCCACCCTTGCGGTTGCATTCTTCCAGCCATTTGCTGTAAGTCTGCCATAATTCCAGCCGTTGCTGCTGTTATTGATGACGTAGCTTACAAATCCCGAACAGTCAAAACTCGTGCTCGGTGAGGAACCTCCCCATACATAAGGATATCCCAGATATTTCTCTGCTTCATGGAGCATATTGGAAAACTGCTGATCCGTCAGATATTCTCCCGGCACAGCATATCTTTCATATTCCTCTGATACTCCCGGATTGGCATACACATTATCTCCGAAGATATCCGGTTTATTACCTCTCGTTTCCAGAAGAAGGTTATATCTCTCCATCTGGTCCTGTGTGAGACCTGATGCCACGACTGCTGCGGATATGCCATTATTGGTAAGTGTCGTGTTCAGTATCTTATACTCATACTCTACTTCCACCTCATAGGATTCATATACCTGATATGGAACTGACACGGTATAGGTGTAGGATTCCAGATGGCCATTGACCAGCCTGTACCCAGTTCTTTCCTCATCCCTGTAATGAGTCACATAATGCCATCTGGTCTCTGTCCTCGTCCTTGTTTCAACCACTTCCTCTGTCGTAAGTGTATACTGATGATCAAAAATAGTCTGTAACCTTGACTGGACTTCTGATGGTGTGTAATTCTCATACAGGACAGTAAGCAATGCTGCCAGTTCAAACGGATTGTGTGAAATCTCTGCAAGAGAATAATTATACTCGTCATATCCCGGATGATCTGTTTCGATATTATCTACCGTTCTCTGCAGGTCGGCCTCCAATGCCATATAATCAGATTCCACCTGCCTGATATCATCATCCTCAGCCGTAAATGATGTCACTACTGTTGAGCTGTTAATTCCTCCTCCAATAGCTGAACATGATGTGAATACACCTGAAATCACCAGAACAACAATCAGAATCAGAAAAGCAAACAGAAGTGCCATTGGATGATCTTCAAAGAATTCTTTTATCCATTCCGCCAGCCTTCCCATCAGATCCTCTGCTTCATCCGTAAGTTTCTTACTGATCTTGCCGGCTCCATTAGCAGCTTCCTTTGCCTGTTTCTTGGCTGCCGCCTCTACAAATTCTTTCTGCATCAGCTTTTTCTGCGCTTTCTTCACAGTAGATGACATGGTGCTTTCTCCAGCCTCTCCGGCTTCCTTGGCTCCTTTTGCTCCCTGAACGGCATCCAGATGATCACTTCTCTTATGAATCTTGGCAGCATATTTTTCTGACTGCCCGTGTTCCCTGATCCTGCCAAACCCTGTTTCTGTAACAGCTATTCCGGCATTCAGGCTGTCAGTACCACTATTGTCATCCTCATTCCTGATCACAGACCTTCTCATGGTATGCACCGCTGCTGTCTGCCGGTAGATCTTCCTTCTCCCCTGCTTCTTCATTTTGCGAAGCTGTTTTTCCTCTCCGGCAGAGATATGATTATCCTTTTTCCCATACCTTAGCTTGTCCCGGTAACTCTTATTCGCGGATGCCTCATTTTTCAGCTTGGAACCATGCTTCTTTTCTGCTGTCCTGCTTTTTTCGTCCCTGCCTTTATTCCTGGCGGACTTCTTAGCAGAATCCCTGGTATATTTTTCTTCATCCATGCTTTTTCCTTTCCGAAGAAACAGTCGCTTACGCTGACTGCTCCTTCTTTGCCTCTGCCACTTCTGACAATCTGGTTGTCATGATACGGTAAAGCTCCGTATTTGTAGGGAATCTGTCCACGAATGGAAGAATCACATTTCCATAGAATAAAAGCCCTTCGCCTTCTCCCGAATGTGTTACATACGAAAGCTGGTGAGGGCTGATATTTAACTGCTTTGCAAGGATCTGTCTGTCACCTACCGCCTGGTTGAGCATGTAGATAAAATCAGAGTTCTCAAAGATATTCTCAACTTCCTTGGAAGCAAGAAGATCCTTCACGTTCTGGGTGATTCCGGTCGGAATTCCTCCCCATTTTCTGAAACGCTTCCAGATCTCAACGGTATAGGCTGCTGTCTGGTCTTCACGGAGAAGTAAGTGCATCTCATCCATATAGTATCTGGTCGATCTTCCCTGGCTTCGATTTTCCGTTACTCTTCCCCATACCTGATCCTGCACCACAAGCATTCCGATCTTTTTGAGCTGCTTTCCCAGATCCTTGATGTCATAACATACAAGGCGGTTCGTAAGCTCCACATTGGTTCTGTGGTTGAACACATTCAGGGAACCTGACACATAGATTTCAAGTGCCGTTGCCACATGCTTTGCCTCCGGCTCCTCCTGTGCAAGAAGTGCCTGGTACAAGTCCCCCAGGATTGGCATATTCTCCGTTCCCGGATTCTCGAAATACTTCTGATAGATCTGTCTGATGCATCTGTCGATCACGGTTTTCTCTACCGGACGGAGACCATCCTTATTCCCTACAATAAGCTCACATAAGGACAGAATGAAATCTGCCTTTAACGCAATAGGGTTATCATCATCCGAATAATTCATATTGATATCCATAGGATTGATGAACTGGTCAGATGTCGGACTGATCTTGATGACCTGTCCTCCAAACCTTGCTACAAGCGGTGAATACTCTGACTCCGGATCTGAAATGATGATATCATCATCTGTTACCAGGAAGCTGTTGGCAATCTCTCTCTTTGCAGAGAATGATTTACCGGAACCTGGTGTACCAAGGATCAGGGCATTCGGATTTTTCAGTTTCTTACGATCTACCATGATCATATTGTTAGAAAGTGCATTCAGTCCATAATAAAGGGCTTCATCGCCACTCTGGAAAAGCTCCTGTGTCGTAAACGGCACAAAAATAGCTGTGCTTGATGTCGTCATTCCCCTTTGAATCTCGATCAGATTATTTGCCAGAGGAAGCGTACTCATAAGTCCCTGCTCCTGCTGATAATCCAGTCTTACCAGATTGCAGTTATGCTTCTGTGCAATGGATGTTGCCTGAAACACATTGTTTTCCAGCTCCTGCTTCGTCTTTCCTGTATTCATCACAAGAAATGTGAGAAGAAACATTCTCTCATTCTGGGACTGCAACTCCTTTAAGAGAGCTTTTGCATCCTTCCCATAGGTAGCAAGGTCTGATGGGATGATATCCATATCATACCCTGCCCTTACTGCCTTTTTCTGTTCCTCAATCTTGGAACGGTCAAGCTCCGTGATGGTATGCTTGATGGTCTTGATTGCCTCATTCTGGTCTACGGACTGGATATGCATGGTCACGATCTGGCTTGATTCCATCGAAAGAAAATCTGCAAGCAACCTGTCGCTGATATCTGATGCATCAATGGATAAGAAACTCATGCATCCATACATATCCCCAATCTGAAAATATCTTCCTGTAGGAAATGCAAAACTGCTCGGTGCAATGAAATCCTTTACGGATAATCCCGATCCTGTCAGGTATTTCCAGTCAAAATGAAACTTCGCATCATCCCCGATATGAAACTGTCTGTGCATCAGCTCCAGTCTCTCACTGCCGTTTAAGCTCTTCGCCTGTACTCCCAGTCTCTTGAAATTGTTGAGGATATCCGTCTCGATATGGATAAGTCTCGGCTTTGCAGTCTTCATGGACTTTGCATTGATTCCAAAAGTCAGGTACTTTGTCTTTGTAAGACCGTTATTGCCTGCCTCCATCTGATGAAGGAGCACTTCCGAATACTCATCCCTGACATCATCGAATCCGTCATTTTTATGGGAGATCTTGATGCTCTTCTCAAAATCCGATACATCCGTTGCCATATTCTCAAATGAAAGCTGAAACTTTACGGAACTGTCAAAGAAATTTAAGAATGCGCACCATTCCTCAAAGATCTCCGTCTTGTCTTCCTGCTGTGCCAGCTGGTAATTGATATCCTGAAACTGGACTGTCTTTGTATAATAATCAAGCCCTACACGGCAGATACCATCCGGAAACATCCTGTCAAAAGGAATGCTCTGCTGTGCCGTCTTCGGTATGCCATCATTTTTCCGGGCGTTTTTTACGATCTGCCTTACTGCCATCTGGTCTGCCCTGCTTAATCCTTCCGGCATTGTGAACTTCCTGCTCTCCTGATTTTTCTTTTTGAGAAAGTCTAACAATCTTTTCTACCTCCTTTTCTGCCTCTGCCTGACGCAGAAGTGCTGCGTAATAGCTGTCTCTTATACACATCTGACGCTGCCGACGACTAGTCGAGTGTA
>OWIN01000730.1_pt1 | contig 17298 bp, 16 predicted proteins | sample 1732771 | NCBI WGS metagenome assembly OWIN01 (sample SAMN05065752, study PRJEB22554) | human gut metagenome | biome: ENVO:2100002; feature: ENVO:00000062; material: ENVO:00002003 | host: Homo sapiens | place: USA | reverse complement strand
ATACGAGATCGCTCAGGGTCTCGTGGGCTCGGAGATGTGTATAAGAGACAGTTATTGTATCATCTAAAAATTCGGTTACATCAATCAGAATGTCACTGGCATGATTGTAAGATTCTTCGATGGAACCATCCATATAGAATCCGGCCATGACACAGATATTTCCGATTGGGAAAAACTCCCGGATTGCAAAATTCTCAATCTGGTACAGGTTGTAGCAGCCATCAGCTACTTGAATCCCGTATCCAGTTCTTTTGATGATTTGTGAAACTGGAGAAATGTCGCAGGGGATAATCCCTTTGTATTCAGTTTCGTATGTAGTGATAATGTTCTGGAACAGATATTCCAGTCCAGCATATTCTAAACGATTCAAAATTCTATTCTTCATAAGATTTCCTTTCTTTTGTATATATAGTAAGCCGTCCGAGGGTTCTATCGTTCCTGGACAATTATAATATGTAGTGATTTGAGAAAAACGCGCACAATAAAATGAAAAAATATTGCACAAAAATTGAAATATTATATTGTCTATATTGTACATGTGGGAAACGTTCTGATTTGAAAGAATAATCTAAGTGGTGGCATCTGGTTCATGTTCAAGAACGCCAGTAGTTCTGATCTCTTTTGCGATTGCTTTTAGAACTGGTACAGCGACAGTGTTTCCAAGTTGTTCGTATGCCCTTGCTTCTGGGACAGGGAAAACAAAATCTTCAGGAAAACCTAAAATCCGGCGGACTTCATTAGGTGTTAGACGGCGGATGCGACCATTTATGTATATTGCTTCTGTTCCGCCAGCCGGACCGCGGCTTGATACAACCGTGGTTGGTGAAAGACCTTTGATGCTGTAAATTCGTCTGCCTTGTCCTTCTTGACCGACATAGCCTAATAAGTATGTATCATGAACCCTTGTTTTGATATCTGCTTTATGTAGTTTAATATCTGGTTCGTTTAGATAGTAGTGTTCGTCTACGTTTGTATCAAGAAAATCTTCGATTGCAATATCAGATTCGATAGCTTCTGGAAAATGAAAATCTGGTGCAGTTCCCTTGAGGAAGCAGACAAAGTAGATTCGCTTTCTTCTTTGTGCTACGCCATAGTCCGCGGCGTTTAGGACTTTGTAATGAACATCATATCCTAGTTCGTGTAGCGTGTTCAGAATGACTTCTAATGTTCGGCCGTTGTCGTGCCGAGCCAGGTTATCAACGTTCTCTAGGAATACTACCTTTGGTTTGTGATATTTAATGATCCTGGCAATTTCAAAGAACATAGTTCCTCGTGTGTCGCTGAATCCTCTTTGCTTGCCAGCGATGCTGAATGGCTGACATGGGAAGCCAGCGCATAGGACATCGAAATTTGGGATTGCTTCGGATGGAATCTTCAAAATGTTTTTGGCTGGGACTTCGTTGTAGTTCGCTTCATAAGTCATTCTTACGTTTTTGTTTTTGTCACAAGAGAATACGCAGCGTCCGCCGATACTCTCCATTGCCTGACGGAATCCACCGATCCCGCAGAATAAGTCAATAAATCTAAAATCTGTGTTTTTCTTTTTCATAATTTTTCTCCTCGTATGTGAATGAGGGATTTCAACCCTCTAAACTTAGGATGTAAGAAATGGAGAAAAAAACGAAAAAAAATTCCAATTTTTTCAAAAAATTTTTGAGGACTGGAAAAGCGTGAGAATGAGCAAAAAATGCAGCGGGGATAATTCATCAGACAGAAAGACAGCAGCTTTCAGATGGGTATGGAGAGATATTTTGAATCAAGGTATCTGGGATTACTTCATTGTTTCAAGCATAATCTAAAAAGTCGCAAGGGAGAGTTTGGTTGAGAAAAAGGGCAATTTGTAATGGGATTTTGATGGATTTTTGTAAAATATCCCGGCTATCCGCGTTAGAAAATCTGATTTATAATAATATCAACGACTGAATTATTCCTGATTGTTTTGTTCCCATCCCAACAGCATCATTTTCATCATCCCACCGAGAACAGAACGCACCCTTTTCCGCCTTTCAAAAGCAGAGGGGACAGGACATAAGCCCTGTCCCTCTCTGCTTTTTTTCTCTCTTTCTTTTCAACCAGAAGAAAAGAGAAACTGAAACGAAGCAGAAAAGTCTTTTTTTCGTCGTTCCTGATTTTCAAAAGAAAAAAGGAAAGAAGCCTGAAAACTATTGTAAATAAAGGAAAAAAGAAGGAAAAGACAAAAGAAGAGGAAGGCGGAAAGCCTTCCAGGAAAGAAGAAGGAAAAAGAACCGCCCGTGGAGGGCGGTGCGGAAAGAGGGAAAGTCAGGAAAAAGGAAAGAAGTAAAAGAAATAGGAAGTTATCTTTAAAATTATCTTAGATCATAAGCATTTCGAGGGAGAATCAGCCCCGGCCAAAAGTGCGATTTTGGACGGGACTTTGACATAGTATCTCTGAATAATTGGAATTAATCGGAGTTTTTGTTCTTCATTGGGTGAATTAATCGGAGATTTTGTCGATATTCGGATGAATTAATCCGAGAATATGTCGTTTCCCTTCTTGAAACCTACAAAAATTAGGATTAAATCAAATTCCCCAGAGGGAATTAATGGGAGTTTTTGTTGTGCTGAAGGGAATTAATCTGAGTTTTTGTCGGGACAGGCAGTTGGGATAATTCAGTCGAAAACTGCAAAGGAGCATGAACAGATGGAAAAAGCAGGAAAAAAGTGCCGCGATATCAGTTTCAGAAGCCAGAAGAATCAGGCAGTGCTTTGCGTACATTCAAAGGAAGCCAGAGAATATGCAAGGATTCTGGAAGAAGATGAACAGGTAAAGCGTTTTGAAGTTGGCTATCCGTTAGACCAGAGCCGATATACCTATGTGAATCCCCTGGACATTCGCAAAGACTACTTTGCGACCCAATGGACAACGGATTTTGTGCTGCACTATGCTGATGGAAGAATCGGCATCAGAGAATTGATTGGAAAAGGCGGTCTTACAAAACGGGCAAACGTGGAGAAGCTGGAGTTCTCGCGAAGATATTGGAGCAGCACCGAAGCCGCAGACTGGAAAGCCGTTATCATGGAGAAGGGAGAGTAAGCTGTGTTTGTTGAGTTATCAGGTGAAGTGTTTAAGGTACTGAAAAAGGAAGCGGATGGAAACTGGCTGATCTCGTATGAAAATCCATCCAGCCCTGTTTTCGTCATGGAAAAGGAGATGAATCGGATGAACCGGATAGAGCCGCCTGCGGAGTATCAAAAGAACTGTATGCAGACAGAGCGGACACCCGGCTTGCGGAAGCGGCGAGAGATGGTAGCGGAACTTCTGGAGGATGAATCCTTTATCACAGACAAAGAGAAACGAAGGGCAAAGGTTCGGGAGATTGCGGAACGTGAACATTGCACAACTAAGAGAATCCGCTCTTTGTATTTTAAGAGCCTGGCCGGGCGTCCTCTGATTGAGGAACGGGCAAAGGTTCAGAAAGAGGTTACCCCAGAGCAAAAAGATTTCCTTTGGGCCATTGAGACATTCTATTATTCAGCCAAAAAACTCTCCCTTCGCAGCGCTTATGATATGCTTCTTCTTTCAAGGTATACAGACGCAGACGGACACTTGAAGGAGGAACATCCAAGCTGGCATTGTTTCAGACATTTCTATTATGAGAAGAACTATCATCGCCGTTCAAGAGCAAGCATTTCACGGAATGGTCTGACAGACTATCAGAGAAACCACCGGCCGCTTTTTGGTAGTGCTTCGGATTGGAAAGGAAAAATCGGCGCGTTTCAGATGGATGCAACACAGGCAGATATCTACCTTGTTTCCCGCCTGGACCGTTCGCAAGTCGTTGGCAGACCTTACATTTATTTGGCTGTTGATACCGCCACCCAGTTAATAGCGGGAATTTATGTAGGACTGGAAGCCGGAGAGCAGGCGGTTATCCGCTGTTTAGCCAATGCAGCCATGGATAAAGTAGAGTTTTGCAGACAGTATGGGATTGAGATTACAAAAGAAGAATGGCCGAACACAGGACTGCCGGGAGAAATTGTCACAGATAAAGGCCGGGAATTTGTTGGGAACCGTATGAATGAATTGACAATGAAATATGGGATTGAGGTTGAAACACTTCCACCGTTCCGCCCGGATGGAAAAGGACTGGTTGAAAAATCCTTTGATTTGATTCAGCAACGTTATAAGCCTGTCCTTAGAGGTAAGGGAGTTATTGAAGCAGACGCACAGGAGCGCTGGGCGGTAGACTATCGGAGCCAGGCAATTTTAACCCCAGAAGAATTTGTGAAAGTTGTCATTCATTGCGTTCTCTATCTGAACCGAAGCCGTATCATCAAAAGTGCATCAGAATGTGATTGTGAGCCAGTAGCAGCAAAAATGTGGGCGTGGTATGAGCAGCAAAACCGTTCCAGTGTTATTTCCATAGATGAAGATGCTTTGTATCAGTTTGGACTTCCGCGTAAGCAGGCATCTTTGAGCCGGAAGGGAATATGCGAAAATGGATTATGGTATGTCAGCAAGAACTATAAGAAATTCCTTGAAAATCATAAAATTGGAGAAAAGGTCACTATCGCATACGACCCAGAAGATGTGAGCTGCATCTATCTGGTAGACCAGATGGAGTATCTGCCATTTGAACTTGCATCTTATTGTGAGAAATATGTAGGAGTGTCCTCAGCCGAGTATGAAATGGAAAGAAAGACTAAAAAGGCAGGCCGTCAGGAATTGGAGCGGAAAGATACCGAAGGACGTATTCAGGCATTACAGGATATTCAGGAAATTGTGAAAAAAGCAGAACGGAAAGAAAAAGAGAATGTCTGCGGTGAAAGAATCCGTGAAAACAGAAGAAGGGAGTTAGAATGATGAAATATTCAAATGAAAGAGTTGTAGAAGCGAAATATACGAATCCCCAGGGAAATCCTTTCGCGGAGGCGCTGCCGCCACTTTTGAGCAAGAAAGAGTTTGACAGACAGATACGGAGCAAGATTAATTGTCCCAAAGACCCTAGCGCCTGTCAGCCACAAGAGCGGAGGGCGTATCTGATGGAATTGTCAAAGTGGTTTCAGCCGATGGATTATATGTATCAGCTCTATGATATGCTTTACCGTGCTATGTCTGCAACGTATCAGACAAAAAACGTAGTTGATTCCGTCCGCCAGATCAATGAATTGTATACAGACTTTAGAACAGGCCGAGAAAGGGAGTTCCAATATTCTACGCAAGGATACAGCACAGCAATTTTAGGAGTGCCAGGTATCGGAAAGACCTCTACATTACAACGATGCCTGAGTACGATGCCCCAGGTAATTACGCATACAAGATACCAGAACACGGCTATGTATACAAAGCAGATTAATTATCTGTTTGTGGAGTGCCCATCCGACTGTTCCGTAAAGACTTTAGCCTTTAATATTTTTGCAGCTATTGACAAGGCTATCGGCTCAGACTATTTGAAACAAGCAAGTTATCAGAAAAGCATGGCAACCAGCGCGACTACAACTAGACTGAAAATCATCTGTTTGAACCATCACATCGGCTTGATTGTCATTGACGAGATTCAGAACGCCATCCAGACCGCCGCAAAAAACCGTCAGATTAAGCCCCTGATAAAATTCCTCGTAGAACTTACTAATGAGACTACCACAGGTATATGTTTCTGCGGAACACTTGAAGCGGAAGCAGTATTTGAAAAACAGGAACATTTGAAAAGACGGACAAGAGGATATCGGCTTCTCCCCTTGAAGTTTGATGTGACATATCGGCGCTTTATCACAGAGTTGTGGGAACATCAGGTGGTTTTGAAAAAGAAACCTCTGACAGAAAAGCTGATGAAACAGATGTATGACCTTTCCGCCGGAATCCCGGCGTATCTGGTAAAGATTTTTGAAGAAGCTCAGGTTCAGGCAATTTTATCAGGAAAAGAGGAAATTTCTTATGAAGTCATAAAACAAGCTGTCATGATGCTAGGGATTGAGGTGCCGAAGGTATATGGAAAATATGGAACTTCAATTTCAGATTTTACCGTCCAAGAGGTACAGATGAAAACGGTTGTTTCTGAATTTTCGACAGAACAGATAGATTCTGAGCCAGATGAAACGAAGGTGGAAAGTACGATTCAGACAGAAATGGAAGCAGCTTTAGAAGCTGAATGTATGAAAGAAGAATCAACAGAGAAAGAGGCAAAGCGGTTCTATGCAACACCGCGCGGCCGCAAGCGCAGCGAGCGAGAAGAAGCTGATCTGATTGCAGCGTGGACGTTAGATACAACTGGAACTATTCTGTTACATACACTGGAAACCTGTCAGATGCTAGAAAGGAGGTGTTTCTGATGCTTCCATATTTCCCAGCACCTTACCCCGATGAACTTTGGTACAGCACTCTTTGTCGCTATCATGTCCGATCTGGAAATATAAATACAGCAACCACCTTTCAGGAGTTGTTTGAAGGCCGAAAAGAAGAAACGTATTCTTATCTTTTGCCAGACGGAGGGATTCGGAAAGTAGCAGCCCAACTTCCGATTGGAACTTTGGATGTGGATGAAATTGCCAGGAAGCATACACTGTTTTCGTATGTGTTCCGTTTCCAGACATTAGAAACAAAGCAGAAATTGTTATGCCAGGCGAAAAATAGAGATATAAAATATCTCGTAAAACTTCCAAGGCAGTATTGGAGCAAGAGTTTGAAATGCTGTCCTGTCTGCATGAAAGAGGATTTAGGAAAATATGGAGAAACGTATTGGCATTTGAGCCATCAGATACCATCTGCGACTATATGCACGAAACACAGATGCCGTTTACTGAATTATAGTCAGATAGTAAAAAAGCATCGGAATGACAGTTTTGTGCTTCCAGAACCATCTAAGGAAGAACCAGTTTTTGATATCCCCAGGGCAGAAATTGAATTGAATGAGACATTCCGAACATATCTGGAGTTGCCGTTAGAATATAGCCCAACGCCGAACTGCAACAACCTGTTTGAAGGACTTTTGGATGCAGGATATAGATGTAGCAGGATGGATAAGAAATATGCGGTTGATTATAAAAAGCTGGAACTGGATTTGTGGGATTATTTTGGTAAAGATTTGATTGTCCGAATCTTTGGGACAACGAACTTGCGGAGCACAACGATGGCATATATTAGAAACTGGGAATATAAGCTGCCAGAACAATATGCGCTTCTTGCCACTTTCATTCATCAGAAGCCAGAAATCACATTTGCGTTGGAAAGTCAAAAGTGTTTGAAGCCGAAGCATCCTGAAATTTTACTGCCCCAGAAAGATTTATCCATGGACAAGTTAAACAAATGCAGGCGGTACATTGGCTTTACTCAGGAAGAATGGGAATATATAGAAAAACAGACAAAACTCTGCAAGATGCAAAGTCCGTCTGCCTTTATCCGTTCTTGCATAGAAGAACATCGAAAACAACAAGTTGTATGAAATCAGGAGGCTGGGTCTATCGCAGATTCAGCCCTTATTTTAATTAAATCTTCGTTCCAGTCCTTTCCGGCTGGTTTTATACGTGGGTAAGAGAAATCTTTACAAAAACGGTCGCCAGCGGCATCATTATCAACAGCGAGGAAAACTTTGCGATTCAAGTGAAGACCTGCGTGGTAAATCTGGTTAATCTGAATAATCCAGTCCAGTGTATTTGCCTTTAAACCGCCGAGGGCTGTATAAATTCCTGGTTTATGGGTAAGCTCATAAAGACTGATGGCATCAATCGCAGATTCACATACGAAAATCGGAAATTCTTCAGGAATCATTTCATATACTAAGTGCCATTTCTTTGCATCACTGATTGGTTCGCAGAAATATTCAGATGTGAAAGACCAGTAACGGTTAGGCAGTTTTGTAAAGAGCAGCTTTTGCGTGCCAACTTCTGAAATATTCCGCAGAGAATAGAAATCTTCTGACGCAGAAGCGAAACAAGCGTAATCCGTGCCAAAACCGTGGGCGGTAGCAGCGTAAAGCAGTTCTTTCTTAATCAGTACATCAAGCATAAATTCGGAGATACCGCGCTGATTGTGCAGGTAATCTTTTATCAGGTCAATCCGATTCGTTGCCAGTGGTTGATAGAAAGACTTTGGTATATCATCAACCCCGTGGGATTTTTTTGGTGAACCTGTTTGGTAGGAATGAGGTTCATATTCATAATCGGATGGGTTATTCAGATAGAAGCGCTTCAGGGATAGAACAGCATCTCTCCAAGCATATCCTTGATAGCGTGTAAGATAAGCAATGTTATCATTTACTTCATTTGTTGAATAACGGCAGTAACTATCATGATAAAGAACGAGACTGTCATGGTCTATATCTCTAACATCATAACGCTTCACAACACGATCTGGATGGACTGTAAGCATATATTCAATCAGGTCCGCGCTTTTAGCGAGGTCTATATCAGTTTGACTTAATCTACTCATAATTTATTTACTCCTTATCTTTTGAATGGAAAACGATAGGTTTAGGAAGGAAATCATTTTCTCTATCTATATAATGTAAGATTTGACCGAAAAAGAGCGATAAATCTGAATTTTAAATCTAAAATTTTTATAAACTTTTAGCCCAAATTTTTTAAGGATTGTATACTGAACACTTTATACACAATACATAATTCATTATTCATGATACTGAGTATTGAACACTGAACTTTTGACGAATAAGCATTTGATACTGAGAGCCGCAGCGCGAGCCAGAAATGATAGAAACGTTCATTTCTGACTTTGGCGTGACGAAAAGAAAGTTATGGACAGGGCTATTTTAGGAATAAGTGATTACCCCTGCACATTTTTTTTCGTCAAGCCGATACAACGAACGAATGTATTCGTGAGTTGTATGAATCTAAGTGCTGTCATTTACCTGAAATTAAAGTTAAGATATCCAAAGTTTACCTGAATTGAAGTTAAGATATCTAAAATTTATCGTGATTAAAGTAAAGATATCTAAAGTTTATCTGCAATTAAAGTTAAGATTTCAAAATAAACCAGCTTACTTGATGGGCTATTCAAAATAAACTAGCTTACCCGATAAGCCATGTACTCAATGAAGCAGGTTTACTTGATGGACTATTCAAAATGAACCAGCTTACCCAATAAGTTATGATGTTCTTAAAATGAAATAGGCTTACTTGATAGTCTAGGATTCAATCAAAATGAGCAAGTTTACCAGATGATATCATATTTTTATGAGTTCATAAACTGACATATATATTAAGAAAAGAGCAACAAGTCCTCAAAATGCCCTCAAAGCTGCATAAACACTGACATTTTCCCACTTTTCAAAAGTAGGACATTTTACCCATGTTTTTCCGAATAAACCGCACCTACTTTTTTTAGAAAGGCTTAACTATATAGTATGTCAGAAGGGCAGCGAAAAAACGGCAAAAATTCTCCCCGTGGAAAAAAATATTTTTGGGCGCACCATTTTCTCCAAATCTGTCATATTAGAAATGGGAGGAAAAAACTATGGCAAAAAATAAAGCAGTTCCATCTATGGTACAGTCAGATGGAACATTGAAACGAATCAGCTCTTATGATTATACAGAGCGGAACTATCGAAGAATATTTCTGAATCAGGCGCTTCCGGCCCTCGGCCTGTTCGCCAACAGAGCAACAAAGATTCTTCTTTACATTATTCAAAATGCAGACAGCAGCAATATCATTCACTGTACATACAAAGATATCATGAGAGATTGTGAAATTAAAGACAAGCGGATTGTCACAAAGACCTTAAAGGAAATGCAGGAAGCAGAGATAATCGTTAAGATATCGCAATCCCGCTATATGCTGAACCCGGCAATTATGGTTCAGGGCAAAGACCAGAAGTTAGGGATGCTGGCAGAAACATTCCGGGATTTCCTGAGAGAAAAAAGACGAAGTGAGAAAGCGAAGGCGGAAGCAAAAGAGAAGGAGAAAAAAGACGATGTTTTATGATGAAGATATGAAAAAGAAGGCAAAGCGGGTTAATTTTATTGAGTATCTGAAAAAGTACCATCCAGACTGTGTTCAGTGGAAGCTATCTGGCTATGTATACAAGAAAGAACCATACGTGGCATTTTTCCAGGGCCGCGATGGCGAATACAGATACTATGACAACATCAAGGCAAAACGCGACGGGGTCGCGTATTGTGGTGATGGTATGAAGTTTCTGACGGACTACATTGGAGGTTATACATTTCTATCAGCAACAAAGGCTTTGCTGGATTTTGAAGAAGAATTTGCAGAAGAAACAGATATATTTGAAGGATGCTGAGAGGCGTCCTTTTTTTGTGCGAAAAAATATATCGGTCATAAGGGTAAAACGTGAAAAAATGCCATTTTTTGAGAACGCTTCTCACATAATATTTATAGGAAGGAAATAAACGAAAAGGAGATTGCTTATGAAGAAAATAGGAAACATATATATTTTGACTGAAAAAGAAATGGATGCACTTCGTTATGAACTTGATAAGTGCAGAAAATATAAAATTCTGGCCGAGCTGGAATGGGAGAAAGCGGATGAAGAAGATTCTGAAGATGTTTTATAGAACAGTCGCATTTTCAGGAGCATGGATAGCACCGATTCTTTACTATATGTCTGGCCGGCTCATTCCATCTGCATCTATAAAATCAAAGACAGTCATATCACTGGCCGGGATGCTCTGGATATTATTTAATAACGTTTGGGCGGTGGCTTGCGAGGGAAAAAAGATATCTGAAATTAACGTAGGGGATGGACTGATTCTTGATACTGGCTTAAAGAAAGAATCAGCTCAAAAGCGGATTGCTACTTATCCGAAAGTCCCTGCACAACTTCTTTCCAGAAAGCCGGAAGGTATAATCCTGGGAAACTATAAAGAGCAGTATGTCCGCATACCGAGAAGCCAGATTTATCATTATTGCGTTATCGGCGGTTCGGGTTCTGGCAAAACATCAACGGTAATACTGGATACAATGTTAGCAAACTTTGCAGCATCGGACAATGAACTTCTAACTTTCTGCATTGACATCAAGGGAGAAATTCATGAGAAGTCTACACGCAGATATGATGCGAATGTTCTTGTTGTAAACCCGTCCGATCGGACAACGGTTGGATGGGATGCCTGGTATCGTTTGCATGATAATCCTTCCGATGATTTAATCGTGGAGAGCATGGAAGAAATTGCGGAGGCCCTGATTGTCAGCAGTAATCCGAAAGACCGCTTCTTCGTAGTCAATGCCAGGACAATGTTCACGGGGTTAATGGTTTATTACTTCAAACAGGGCGAATCTTTCATTGATGCGGTCAATCATATCTTAGAATCAGATTTAAAAAGCCTGTTTGCGGAAATCATCAAAGACAGTTCCAGGACAGACCTGTGGTATCCGCTGTTATCAAAATTCGCGGGGAAAGATGCAGAATCGGTTGAGGACTGCATGGTTGAAGTGACAACAAACCTTTCTGTGTTCAGTAAATCAGATGTGAAGTTCTGCTTTCGTGACAACGTTCAAAAAGCAAGTCCATATTCTTTCAAAGAGAACAAGTCTGTTTTTCTTGCTATTCCAGAGCATCTTTTAGAATCTTACCAATCTATTTTACGCCTTTGCACAGCCCAAACTTTACAGGAATTGCAACGCAGAGAAGATGGCGCAGAACAGAAGCCGATTTTGGTTTTGATAGATGAATTTGCCCGCCTGGGACGAATCGAAACGATTTTCAATGCCCTGGCAACCTTGCGGAGTAAGAAAGTGATGGTTCTTCTTGCTTATCAGTCGATGGCCCAGATTGAAGTCATTTATTCGAGAGAAGAAGCCAGGGTAATTGCGGATAACTGTCGTGTAAAGATGATATGTGAATGTTCCGACCCACAAACATCTAAAGATATTTCAGAGTGGTGCGGAAAGTACAGAGATAAAAAAGAAACTTTAAACAGCGGTAAAGGACACCACAAATCTTACACTTATGAGGACAGGGCGATTGTGGAAGCGAACGATCTGCTCACTCTAGTAAAGAAAGAAGAAGTCATTCTCGTTGTAGCAGGGATTGGCTATCTGAGACTGAAAAAATGTTACTACTTTAAAGATAAGGCACTGTCTGCTCTGGCAGAACAGGTCAGAGCCTATAATTTACAAACAATTTAAGGAGATAGATGATATGAAAAATTTTTATGATGAATTTTACAATGAAATGAAACGCAACGCATACTTTGCCAAAATGGAACTGAAAAAAGTGGAGGTTCCGAAAAATAACCGTATGGGTAAGGCAATCGCAGTTCTTCGTCCAGGAGAGGCCATTGCACCGACCATTTATCCAAGTGATTTTTTTCAAGAATATATGCAGGGGACAAGCATTACAAGGATTGTTCAGAACCTTGCCGATACGATGCAGAGAAATTCGGTAAAACAATATGCTTCATCCGCAGAAGCGTACCTGTCTTTCGTAAAGAAAGAGAACTTGCGGGCTGCTGTGGTAAATTATGAGAACAATAAGGAATGGCTGAAAGATGTTCCGCATGAGCGTTTCCTGGACCTTGCTGTGTTTGCCAAGGTAAATATGGGCGAACCTGGTATGAGCATGAAATTTAACAACTGGCTCTTATCAAGGATTCAAATGACAAAAGAAGAAGTCCTGGCTACGGCTATTGAAAATACGAAGCTGTCAAGCCTTTTCATTCCGGCGAGTGCAATGGTAGAAAGAATCCTTGTCAAAAATGGGATGGCTGCGGAAGATGCTGCTGAGAGTGCAAAGATATTGACATCAGAACGAGGGTCATTCCCATTCTTCATTCTTACGAATGATACAGAATGTGACGGAGCTGCGGTGATTGCATCTTCTGATGTCCTAAAGAAAGTCTACGAACAAATGGGCGGTGATTACTACATAGTCCCAACTTCGGTTCATGAAGCCCTTGTTTTTTCAAAAGAAAACAGCAGTGTGACCGTAGAGGAAATGCAGAGAATGCTTCGTGAAACGAATGAGGAAGATGTGGACTTAGAAGAAAGGCTTTCAGATGAAGTCTATGAATATGACGGCAAGCAATTAAAGTTGGCTGGGGACAACAACCTGGAACGGGATGCAGATGTTATAGAGCCTATGACGCATCGACATTCAAGATAAACGGAGGTACATCAAAATGGATTTACAAAAGAAACTGGATTTACTGGAAGCATTACAAAGAATTTGTGAGCTGATCCGACATCCTGAGCCAGAAATAGAATATGTCTGGCTTTTGGATGGTTCGGACTGGGAGGTACATCATGAAGAAACAATCAAAACAGGATAGAGAAGAAAAGCAAAAGGAACTCATGGAAAAGCTGGAAGAAGGAATCAAGGCAGTTTTTACATCTGAGCGTTATGCAGAATATCTGAAGCTGATGGGAAAATTTCATTCATACAGCTTCAATAATACCATCCTCATTCAGATGCAGATGCCGAACGCAAGTTATCTGGCTGGGTATAAGACCTGGGAAACCTTAGAACGTCATGTAAAAAAGGGCGAGCGTGGAATCATGATTTTTGCACCAAACGCATACAAGCGCAAGAAGGAAGTTGAGGTATTTGACCCGGTAACAGGAAAACAGAAGGTGGATGCGGACGGAAATCTGGTAACGGAGCAGAAAGAAATTGTTTATGCGACGTTTCGGCCGATTTCAATTTTCGACATTTCCCAGACTGAGGGAAAGCCGCTGCCAGAACTTGCTCAAGAACTTTACGGGGATATCAAAAATTATGGGATGATTCTGGAAGCAGTAAAGAATACGGCATCTGTTCCTATTGAATTTGAATCCTGGGAAGGCAGTAAAAAAGGATATTACAATTTTGTTGAGCAGCGTATCGGAATCAAAGAAGGAATGGCGGAACTTCAAACGGTCAAGACTGCCATCCACGAACTGACACATAGTGTTCTTCATACAGATAGAGACAAATTAAAAGACACGGCCACCATGGAGGTTGAAGCAGAAAGCGTGGCTTTCGTAGTGTGTAATCATTTTGGGCTGGATACGTCAGACTACTCTTTTGGATACTTAGCCGGGTGGAGCAGTAGTCGGGAACTTCCAGAATTAAAGAGTTCCTTACAGACCATTCAGAAAACAGCACATGACCTGATTGACCGGATGGAAGAAGAAATGCTGCATCTCAGCAAGCGGATGGAATGTTCTGAAAATCTGGATGCCACCCGGTTAAGTCACGTTGAAGCATCAAACATTCGCCATCATAGGAGATGAATCAGCTTATGACAGAACTTGAATTATTACAACAGAAACATCGGGAAGAAGCAGCTCAGAGAAGGGCAAAGCTAAAGGAGCGGAAGAAGCGGACACATCGTTTGATTGAGCGAGGAGCAATCCTTGAATCCGTTCTAAAAGAAATTGGTCCGCCTGAGAATATGACAAATGAGCAGGTCCAGGAAATCTTGTACTTTGCTTTGCTGAATCCTGAAACAGTTACATATATCACAGAGATGGGAGGGTAACTCCCTTCTCTCTTTTTTATAGAGAAGGGCGCACTTATTACCGACCCTACGGGTCAGTTGTGCGGCCTTTCAGGCAAAATCAAAGGAGGAATCATAATGGCAATATACCATTTTTCAGTAAAAATCATAAAGAGAAGTGAAGGGCGTTCTGCGGTTGCCGCAGCCGCATACAGAAGTGGAACAAAATTAACAAATGAGTGGGATGGAATCACTCATGACTATACAAAGAAACATTGGATAGAGCATAGCGAAATTTTCTTACCAGCACAAGCTAAAAAATGTCTTGGGGAACGCTCAACGCTCTGGAACAGTGTTGAATCAATCGAGAAATCTGGCAATGCTCAGCTTGCACGTGAGTTTGAAGTTGCCCTTCCGATTGAGCTTTCAGAGGAAGAACGCTATCATCTGGTACAGGAGTTTATTCAAAAGAATCTGGTGGAACGTGGAATGTGTGTGGATCTTGCTATCCATAATCCGCCCTTGACGAATAGCTTTCATGTCCCTGTTGATAAAGACGGTAATCCAACTACGGACAAGGAAGCAATGATTTTCCAGAATCCACACGCTCACATTATGACAACGATGCGGCCGCTAGATGCGGATGGGAACTGGATGGATAAGTATGAGAAAAGCTATCTTTGCAGGAAGGATAATGAAGAACTGGCAATCCCTTCTTCAAAAATCCGCGAGGCCGAAGCGGAAGGCTGGCAGAAACAGTATCGTTATTTTATCGGGAAAAAGAAGGTCTGGATGATTGCATCAGAAGCAGAGAAGAAGCATCTGAAGCGGGTAGACAAGCAGCCCAAAACAATCAATGTTCCGAATCCAATCATGGCAGAGTGGAACAGTAAAGAAACATTGCAGGAATGGCGGAAAAACTGGGCTGATATCTGTAATCAGTATTTAGAGAAGAATCACATTGATGCAAGGATAGACCATCGTTCTTATGAGGAACAGGGAATCAATCGTGTAGGGACAGTACACATGGGCGTTCAGGCGTGGCAGATGGAAAAACAGGGAATCGAAACCGAGTTGGGTAATCTGAACAGGGAGATTAAGCGGGACAATTTCTTCCTTGCTCAGCTTGCGAAGAAGATTGAAACCCTGGAACAGAAAGAGAAGGATTATCTTGAAAAAACAGCATCCCATTTGGAAGGTCTGCGTTCACGGTCGATTGCCTGTGCTTACCAGAGAATCTTATATGCTGCAAAATTTGCTAGGGAAGAAGAATCTAACCGGGCACAGGTAGAATCTGCAACAGCTTTAATGGAGAGCATCAATCAGATGATGAAGTTTATTGAATCCCTGGACAAAACGATTGCTTTCCAGAAAGAAACGCTGGCCCAGACTTCTCCACTTCAAATGAAAAAGCGGGAACTTTTGAAAACAGAGCTGTATGAAAATGAAAAGAGGATGGAAGAACTGAAACATCGTCTGAATGAACTGAAAGAAGAAAAGCAGAAAATGAAGATTCCGTCAGAATCCGAACAACTGGTTGTCCGTGAGAAAAACAGAAGGTTAGAAGAATTGAGAAAGATGGAATCCAGTCTCTACAAAGAGTTCTATGCTTTAGTAGAAGAAAATAAAGAACACATGAAAGTCCTTGGGGCAATGATGAAAGGAAAGAGAGATGTCTATGAATCTCATGTAGAGCAACAGCTTCGGGAACATTTTCAAGAGCAGTTTCAGGCAGATGCACTTTCCCAGGCAAAGAACGAGGCTCCAGATATTCAAAAGCAAGAAAAGGGAGAGAGAAAGGACAATCTTTCTTATCACAGAAAATAGTATCCGTATAAGTGACAAAAAGTTTGACGATTATGCTGAACTAAGGTACAATAATATCACTGGGGTAATCAATATGACAAAGGAGATTGGATATGAAAAGAATGAAGAAAGCAATAACGATTGTAATTGCAACTGCTACAATGGCATCACAAGCAATGCCTGCGATGGCAGCAGAATGGAAACAGGATAATACTGGCTGGTGGTATCAGGAAGATAATGGATCTTATCCAACAAATTCCTGGAAATGGATTAATGGAAGATGTTATTACTTTGATAGTAATGGATATATGTTAGCAAGTACAACTACACCAGACGGATATACTGTCGATGCTACAGGTGCTTGGACAGTAAATGGTGTAGTGCAGACTCAGAGTACAGAACAGACATCAGGAACTGTTCATCATAATGAAAATTATGATCCAGCACATCCACTGGCAAATAAAGTTGATGAATGGCATTTAAGACTTACTCCAGAAAGTAATGGATTAAATACTAGATATATTGCTAGTCTTCAAAATGTTCATGCTATGTTGACAAATCAGATGGAATACTATGTTGAACCTTCAGGCCCTTATGGAGTAGAGGAACAAAAAGAAGTAGAACAAGCTTTGTATAATTGGTATTGCAATTGGTTAAATAGTTTTGATTTTGAAAATATGTCCGATATGGACAAAGCTAAAGAAATCCAAAAAGTATTTAGTGATAAAAAGTATGAAGTATATAGAAATGAAGGTAGTTTCACAAATAATCCAAATTATAAAATTTTAATAGAAGGAAAAGGACAGTGTGCAGATTTTGCTATGACAGCTTGCTTTTTAGCTGAAACAATTGGACTTAACTGTGCAATTACAGGAACTGGAAACCATGCTATATATTTAATTCAAGTAGATGATAAAGTTTATTCTGGATCTAATCAAGTATTATCATTAGGAAGTCCTACAAATGAAATAATTTATTCAAGATGGTCTGATAAAACAGAATTAAGCAATTAGTAAATAAAAAGTCGGGTTAAACCCGACTTTTTCATTATTTATATATATACTGGAAGTTCATGAAAAACTATATATCCTATAACTGTCTCTTATACACATCTCCGAGCCCACGAGACACTGAGCGATC
>OWIN01000678.1_pt1 | contig 18750 bp, 16 predicted proteins | sample 1732771 | NCBI WGS metagenome assembly OWIN01 (sample SAMN05065752, study PRJEB22554) | human gut metagenome | biome: ENVO:2100002; feature: ENVO:00000062; material: ENVO:00002003 | host: Homo sapiens | place: USA | reverse complement strand
ATCTACACTCGACTAGTCGTCGGCAGCGTCAGATGTGTATAAGAGACAGTATCTATACATGTACGAAATAATATTAGGGGAGTTAATATTTAAATGGATTTTGAACTTATACAACGTGCATTGCCAATTCTGCTTATGGGTGCGGGGGTAACAATAGAAATTACTGCATTCAGCGTAGCAATAGGTTTTTTTATTGGTCTCTTTGTTGGAATTGCCCGTATATCGCAGTTTAAAATATTACGAATAATGGCAGCGGTTTACGCGGACTGTATACGTGGAACACCATTGCTGGTACAGATCTTTTTGATTTACTTTGCATTGCCCATGGCAATCGGTCAGCGGGTAGAACCTTTTATCGCAGCAGTCGCGGCTTGTGGAATAAATAGTGGTGCTTACGTTTCTGAAATTTTTCGCGCAGGAATTCAAGCCATTGATGTGGGACAAATGGAAGCTGGACGTTCATTGGGCCTCACCTGGTGGCAAACTATGCGTTTCATTATATTGCCACAAGCATTTAAAAATATTTTACCGCCTTTGGGAAATGAATTTATTGCAATGTTAAAAGATTCTTCTCTGGTGTCTGTTATCGGATTTGAGGAACTCACAAGACGCGGTCAATTGATTATTGCACAAACCTATGGTTCATTTGAAATTTGGATGACCGTAGCAGTTTTATATTTAATAATGACAATGGCGATTTCAAGGATTGTAGCATTTCTGGAAAAGAGATAATTATGGATGAAGAAAAATATATTATCGATATAAAGCATATAGGTAAAAAGTTTGGAAATTTAACTGTTTTAAAAGATATAAGTAGTAAAATCAAGAAAAATGAAGTAGTTGTCATTATAGGCCCTTCCGGTTCGGGGAAAAGCACTTTTTTACGATGCCTTAATGGATTGGAAACCGTTACATCAGGAGTTATTACTTTTGACGGGATGCCCTTGGATGGAGAAAAGCATCTTAATATTGTACGTACTGAGGTAGGAATGGTATTTCAAAAATTTAATTTATTTCCACATATGTCAGTGATACAAAATATTATGCTGGCTCCCATGACGGTTCGGGGAATAAGGAAAGAAGAAGCCTATGAAAGAGGAATACAGTTACTTCGCAAAGTTGGACTTGAAGATAAAGCAAAATATAAGCCAAACCAATTGTCAGGAGGTCAGCAGCAACGCGTAGCCATTGCGAGAGCGCTTGCGATGAAACCAAAAGTTCTTTTGTTTGATGAGCCGACTTCTGCACTGGATCCGGAAATGGTTCATGAGGTGCTGGATGTCATGAAAGAAGTGGCGGAAGAAGGTATGACTATGGTAGTTGTTACGCATGAAATGGGCTTTGCCAAAGAAGTGGGTACAAGAATACTCTTTTTGGACAGCGGGATGATTTTGGAAGAAGGAACTCCGGAGGAGATTTTTAAAACCCCGAAAGAAGAAAGGACAAAATCCTTCCTGGCTCAAGTATTGTAAGGTGAAATAATATTTATCATTGACTCTATCTATGATTTGTGGTAATGTTAATTCGTGTCCGAATGGGGCAAAGTAGTAATATTTTTAGGAGGAACATTTTATGAAAGGTACAGTTAAGTGGTTCAGTGCAGACAAAGGCTTCGGCTTTATTGAAAGAGAAGAAGGCGGCGACGTTTTCGTTCATTACTCTGCAATTCAGACAGAAGGATTTAAAACACTGAGTGAAGGTCAGAAAGTAGACTTCGATATCATTGATGGTGCAAGAGGTCCTCAGGCTGCTAATGTAAAAGTGGTAGACTGATCACTTACTGAAGCGATAAAGCGTAGGTTTTTGATTCAAAAAGCAGGATCGAATTTTGATTCTGCTTTTCTATTGCCATTTAGTAAATTTTTCTTCTACACAGTTAATGTTTGGAGAGCATTTTATAAATAATTGGTATAATTAGCAGCAATTGTAATTTTCATTTTACATTCGTATCAAATACATTCAAATATCTAATAAAATAGACATTTAACCGATTATTATCAATTTGAAAATTTAGAGGAATATACTATAATAACTATAAAGAGCAGTACATAAATTGCTCATTCGTGAAAGGGGGATTCATTTATGGAATTGACAGTTAGAGGGAAAAATCTTGAAATCACAGAAGCTTTACGTACTTATGTAGAAAAACACACCGGAAAGATACAAAGATATTTTGATAAACCGATTAAAATTAATGTACTCCTTAGAATTTCAAACATGACTAAAACCTGTGAAGTAACTGCATTTGTAGATGGTGTTATTCTTCGTGGTGTTGAAAAATCTGATGATATGTATAAGTCTATTGATGTGGTTTTTGACAAGGTTGAACGTCAGATTCACAAATATAAAACCCGTTTGGCCAAACGTTTTAAAGAATCTAATGTTCTAAACAAACAGTTTGTCAGTGAGAAAGAATCCGTACCAGGCGAGAGTGAATTTGAGATTGTCAGACAAAAGCGTTTTACTATTAACCCAATGTCTCCGGAAGAAGCTATTTTACAAATGAATTTATTAGGGCACAATTTTTTTATGTTTTTTAATTCTGAAACAGAAGCGATGGCTGTCGTTTATCGCAGAGATGACGGAAAATACGGTTTAATTGATGCTGCAAAATAAGAATTAAATGAAGTGATTGAAAAAGGGCGGTTTTATCCGCTCTTTTTTGACTATATGTCTATGTTTTGCTAAAATATACTAGATATTCGTGTAAATGAAAATTGTTTTTGCTGGTAGGATAAGGAGTATTTTAATGTTCAATAAGTTTTTTGACCGCTTATTTAACGGTTCTAATGAACGTGATATAAAGAAAATGCGGCAGCTTGTGGAAGAAAAAATCAACCCGCAGGAATCAGCATTGAAGAAACTGAGTGATTCTTCTTTGGCAAATAAGACTAATGAGTTTAAGGCACGACTTGCAAAAGGTGAGACTTTGGATGATATTATGCCAGATGCATTTGCTGTCATAAGAGAAGCTTCCCGCCGTGTGTTAGGAATGAGGCAGTTCGATGTCCAGCTTATCGGCGGTATTATTCTGCACCGTGGCAACATTGCAGAAATGGGTACGGGAGAAGGCAAGACTCTCGTCGCTACGGCACCGGTATATTTGAATGCATTAGAGGGCAAAGGGGCTCATGTTATTACTGTCAATGACTACTTGGCTAAGCGTGATAGTGAATGGATGGGGCAAGTATATAAATTCTTAGGATTATCGGTTGGCCTTATTGTGCATGATTTGGATTTTGAACAACGAAAAATTGCTTATAATTCAGATATTACTTATGGGACAAACAATGAATTCGGGTTTGATTATTTACGTGACAACATGGTGAGCAGTTTGGATCAAATGGTACAGCGGCCTCTCCATTATTGCTTAATTGACGAAGTAGATAGTATTCTCATTGATGAGGCACGTACGCCGCTTATTATTTCTGGCCCGGGCCAAAAATCTACAGATAATTATTATGTGATGTCTAAATTAGTTCCTCAACTTAAATTAGGAGAGGATTATACCATTGATGAAAAACAGAAAACTGTTGCACCGACTGAAGCCGGTGTGTCAAAAATGGAAAAAATGCTTAAGGTCGATAACCTTTATGATACAGATAATCTGGAACTGAATCATCTTTTTGTACAAGCACTGCGCGCACAGGCCATGATGGAGCGCGACCGTGATTATGTCGTTAAAGATGGAGAAGTTGTTATCGTTGATGAGTTTACAGGACGATTAATGTATGGCCGCCGGTACTCCGACGGACTACATCAAGCTATAGAAGCAAAAGAAGGATTGCAAGTACAACGTGAAAGCCAAACCTTAGCAACGATCACATTTCAAAACTATTTCAGAATGTATGATAAACTGGCAGGCATGACTGGAACGGCGAAAACAGAAGAACAGGAATTTATTAAAATCTACGGGCTTGAAGTTTTCCAAGTTCCTACCAATAGACCTGTCCAACGAAAAGATCTGCCTGATGTTATTTTTAAGACGAAACGTGGCAAGTACAGGGCGGTTGTCCGTGAAATTGAAAGGCGCCACGCTACCGGGCAGCCAATGCTTATTGGTACAACGTCTATTGAACAGTCGGAACAACTGAGTCATATGCTGAAAGAGGCTGGTATTGTCCATAATGTATTAAATGCGAAATATCATGAACTAGAAGCACAAATTGTAGCACAGGCCGGGCAAAAAGGCCAAGTTACTATTGCGACCAACATGGCCGGTAGGGGAACTGATATTGTTTTAGGTGAAGGAGTATCCGAGCTGGGAGGTTTGGCAATCATCGGTACAGAACGTCACGAAAGCCGAAGGATTGACAATCAGCTGCGCGGACGTGCGGGCCGCCAGGGAGACCCCGGTTCCAGTCAATTTTTCTTGTCACTTGAGGATGACTTGCTCCGCATTTTTGGTGGAGATAACATCAAGAAGTTCATGGAAAAAATGGGACTGGAAGAGGATGAAGAAATCAGAAGCAGTATGGTTTCAAGCGCTATCCAGAAAGCCCAAAAGCGGGTAGAGGAAAGAAACTTTGATATCCGAAAATATGTGCTTGAATATGATGATGTTATGAATCAGCAGCGTAAAGTTGTTTATGAACAACGTCGTAAAATCCTTGAAGGCCAGGATATGAAAGACCAAATTTTAAATATGGTAGATATGCTTATCAATCATGGACTGGAAACATATGCGAATCCGAAGCTTTATCCGGAAGAATGGGATTTTGATGCACTGATAAAATATTGTGAAAAGTATTTTCTTGCCCCCGGTGAAGTTAAACTTGATGAAATTGAGAATATGAGCCGCGAAGAAATTGGGCGGAAACTTATGGATATCGCGCATGAAACCTATGAAGCAAGGGAAAAATCTATTGGATCTTCCATGATGCGTGAATTGGAAAAGGCTGTCATGCTTAAGGTTGTTGATTCCAAGTGGATGGAACACTTGGATGATATGGATATGTTGAAAGAAGGAATTGGACTTCGTTCATATGGGCAGCGAAATCCGATTGTTGAATATAAGGTGGAAGCATTTAATATTTTCAGTGAAATGCAGCAGTCTATGATTGAAACAATCATTTTATATCTCTATCATATTCAAATCCAATTTACACCGAGTCCGGAAAATGATGCTCCTTCTAAAAAAGAAAGAATTGATTCTTCTGTGAATAATTCTGAAGTGAGCGAAAATGATAAATGATAATTTTTAATAGATAAAACTGAAAGCGAGATGATTAACAGATGTTGGACGATTTGAAAAAAACATTGACAGAACTGCTTGAACATGAAAAAGAAATAAGGGATTCACTTTGACTTACCTCAATTAGAGGAGAAAATTAGAAGTTATGATGTAGAAATGAGTGATCCGTCTTTTTGGGAAAACGGAGACCATGCGAAAGAAATATCTCAAAAAGCTACTGAAGCAAAAGCTGCTTATGACACGTATACCCGCCTTTTTGCACGTGCAGAGAGCATAAAAGAATTACTCGATATGGCCATTGAAGAAAATGACCAGGACATGGAAGGTGAACTGGAAGAAGAGATCAATGAGCTAAAAGATATATTAGACAAGAAGGAAATAGAACTGCTCCTAAACGATGAGTACGATGCGAATGATGCAATTATTACTTTTCATGCCGGGGCAGGTGGCACGGAAGCACAGGACTGGACTGAAATGCTGATCCGCATGTACATTAAATGGGCGGAGTCGGAGGGGTTTGTGCTGGAAGAATTGAACATGCTTCCCGGAGATGAAGCGGGTGTCAAAAGTGCAGAGTATATGGTTCGCGGGAAATTTGCCTATGGTTTATTGAAATCCGAGAAAGGCGTTCACCGCTTAGTTCGTATTTCTCCTTTTGACGCGGCAAAGCGGAGGCATACCTCTTTTTCTGCGGTTGATGTAATGCCTGAAATTGGTGACGATATAGAAATTGATTTGAATATGGCTGATGTACGTGTTGATTACTATCGTGCAAGCGGTGCAGGCGGTCAGCATATCAATAAAACAAGTTCTGCAGTGCGAATGACACATATTCCCACGGGAATTGTTGCAGCCTGTCAAAATGAACGTTCCCAGTTTCAAAATAAAGAACAGTGCCTGCGTTTGCTGAAAGCAAAATTGTTTGAACTGGAAATGCAGAAACGCGAACAGGTAAAAAAGGGGATTGAAGGTGAACAGCAGGCCATTGAATGGGGAAGTCAAATACGTTCTTATGTATTCCAGCCGTATACATTGGTGAAGGATAATCGTACCGGTATCGAAACGGGAAACATTCAATCAGTTATGGATGGAGGATTAAACCCATTCATTGAGGGATTCTTGAAGCATAAGAAGTTTAATAATGCGTAGTCCTTATCCCCGATTAATTTGAAGGATTGATTATGATAAAAACTTATCCGCATAATATATTTAAGATATTGGCCGCAATAATACTTCTCGGGGTAATAGCGGCGGGATACATTTCATGGCAGCGATACAATGTAGAAGCTCATGCGACTACTGTTGAAATGGTTTATGATTATAACAACATTTTAGAAAGCGCGTCTGTCGAAAGTACATCTGCAGACGAGCTCTTTTCCCTGTATAAAAGAAGTGGCATTACATCATTGGCTGTATATGATGAAACGCCGAAAAAACTTGCGGATCATGGATATATTGCAGTATATCATGGCTCAGAGCTTATATTGCATATGTCTAATCCGCTTATTCGTGGAAATCGTATTTATATTGCATCTACGAATACTTCTGAGGGTATAGAATATTTTGACGAACTCAAAGGGCAATTGAAACGTCTTTTAAGAAAAGATGATTTTCATATTATTCATTTAAACAACGAAGAATTGCTTGAAATAAATGCCAACTATGAACGCTTTTTAAATATGCCGCTTGGTATATTTAAGACTACTGTAAAAAAGGTGGAACAAACCGGATTATACATAGTTCTTCGGCCGATGAGTGTTCCACATGCAACTCGTGAGGACATAGATCAATTTTTTAGTGTGGTTGATTCATCGGGAAAGATTAGTGCCATACTTTTCCAAGGAAAAGAAGCACTTGGTTACCCGGCACAATTGGAATATTTGTTGGGCGGACTCAAAGAGCGCCATTTACCTGTCGTTTTAATTGAAGCACAAAACCAACTCGGGTTTGAACGGCAGGACGGAACTTTAACATTGTCCAATAAAGACGGCTATAATACTGTTCGTTTATATGCGATGTCTAAAGATGAATTGATTAAACTGGATCCTAAAGAAGCCGCATCACGTTTCTATGTCAGTACCATAGAACGTAATGTCCGGATGAATTTATTCCCTTCATATAAGTTTGCTGCCAATGGAGAAACTTTATCAGAGACAAATGCGCGATATATACACGATGTGACAAACCGGTTGGAAAAACATGGGTTCAATATCGGAAAAGCTTCCGTGATGGAGCCTTATTTCCCATCACGGATACTCCGAGCTGCATCTATAGCTGGAGCAGCCTCTCTTTGCGTGGTAGCAATTCTTTTAATTGTACCTTTTTTAGTTAAGTATGCATGGCCTATAGAAGTCATAGTATTCCTATTCACGCAGACCTTATATTGGACTGGTTATGAGGCCATTCTTCGGCAAGCTCTTGCATTGGGATGTGCGGTTGGTACACCTGTTATCGTGATGTCTTTATTTATGGATTATTGCGTGCAGAAAAAACAAAGTGCTTTTAAAAATATCGGATGGGGACATTTATTTATTGAAGCTGTATTGCTGCTTTGGGGATGCGGAATATTATCCTTAATCGGAGCAATTTATATCAGCGGGATCTTAAGTGATATCCGATTCTTTTTGGAGATGAATATCTTTAGGGGCGTTAAGTTAACTTTTATACTGCCTCTTATTTGTGTTTCTCTTATTTATATTCAAAGATTCCCGTTTTTTGGCAAAGTAGTTGTAACTGATAAAGATTTCATCGGTTTTGTAAAGAAATTTTGCCAAATTGACATTAAATTAGGCGTATTGGCACTTATCAGCCTATTGGGGATTATCGGATTTATATTTATCGGGCGCAGCGGAAATAATGGGGCACCTGTACCTTCGTTTGAAATTTCATTAAGACGTTTTCTTGAAGATATTATGTATGCCCGCCCACGGGAGAAGGAATTCCTGTTCGGGCATCCAGCCATTTTAGCATCATTGGCTGCACTTTATCATCGGTGGCCACAAATTTTACATTATTTTTTAGTTATTGCGATAACGATCGGACAGGGATCCATGGTTGAAACATTTGCTCATATGAGAAGTCCTTTTATCTTAAGTCTAATTAGAGGTATTGATGGATTAGTCGCAGGAACAGCAGTAATGATTATCGTGTTAGCCGGACTCATTATTCTGACACATATAACCGAGTTTTTCGGAGAACGTTATGAAAAAGAATAATATCGTAATTTCCGGATACTATGGATTTAGCAATGCCGGAGATGAGGCCATGTTGTTTGCTGTTCTTCGTGCATTGCATTATGATCCAAAACGTATGCGAATCACTGTTATATCCGGTGATCCCAGACGTACAGAGAATACATTTCGCGTTCATGCGGTATCCCGCTTTGACGGATATTCGATTTTAAAAAGTGTTTATCAATCCGATTTGTTAATCAGCGGCGGCGGAAGCCTGCTTCAGGATGTGACAAGCTGGAAAAGCATGATGTATTACCTGAGTATTATAGGGATGGGAATATTTTTCCGAAAGAAAGTATTTCTTTACTCCCAAGGAATAGGACCGGTCAGATATCATTGGGGACGATGGATTTTGCGTACAGTAATGAACCATGTTGATGCTATAACCGTCCGTGATAGTGAGTCAAAATTTTTTTTGGAACAACTTGGTGTAAAAAACAGGATTTATTACACTGCGGATGCAGTCTTATCCCTATCTCCGGTACCGCATGATATAGGAAGAGAGATTTTAAGAAAGAATCATATTCCCACGAATAAAAAATTGATAGGCATTTCCATTCGGCGGTGGATGAATACTGAAGTATGGACGAAGCAACTAAAAAACTACATTATCAAAATAAACGGGAAAGAAGAATATAATTTTGTCTTCATTCCCATGCAGTTTCCGGAAGACTATAAAACAGCAAAAGAATTCTGTGATAAAATCCCACACACGTTCATCCTTTCCCATTCATATGGAACGGAGGAGTTAATGTCCCTTATTGGGAATTTGGATCTTCTTATTGGAATAAGGCTTCATGCCCTGATCTTTGCGGCTTTAATGCATGTTCCTTTTATTGGTATTTCCTATGATCCGAAAATAGATAGTTTCCTGCAGGCAGTCAATGAAAAAGCAATATTTGGATTAGATGATTTTGATGAAGACAAGTTGTGCGTAAAATCTTCCCGATTATTAGCTTTGCCTAAAGCGGCCTATAATTGGGAAGCTGTAGATATACTCAGAAATAAAGCATGCGAAACAATAAAAATCTTAGAAGAAGTTGCTCAACCAAGGGGGTAAATGATGAATCAACTAACCATGAAAGAAATAAAGTTTCTTAATGAAAAAGCAAAAAATATCAGAATCGACATTTTAAAGTCCATTACAAAGGCAAATTCTGGGCATACCGGCGGCTCTCTTTCTATTGCGGATCTACTGACATTACTTTTTTTTCATGAGATGAATATCAATCCGGCAAATCCCAAGATGGAAAATCGAGACCGTCTGGTCATATCCAAAGGACATGGTGCTCCGGCATTGTATGCTGCCTTAGCGGAGAAAGGATATTTTCCTAAAGAAGAAATGGATTTTTTGCGGCAGATTAATCATATGCTGCAGGGACACCCCGATATGAAACATACCCCTGGTGTGGATATGACAACCGGATCACTGGGACAGGGATTTAGCGCTGCTTGCGGAATGGCACTGGCTGCCAAAATGGATCATGCGGATTGGCGTGTTTATACTATATTGGGAGATGGTGAGCTTGAAGAGGGGCAAATTTGGGAGGCGGCGATGTATGCGGCTCATTACAAATTAGATCATCTGACCGCTTTTATCGATAATAATGGATTACAGATTGATGGAGCTATCACGGATGTAATGTCATCACTTCCCATTGATAAGAAATTCAGTGCTTTTGGATGGCATGTTATTACTGTGAACGGGCATAATATGGCTGAGCTCCATAACGCAATTGAAGAAGCAAGAAATATTAAAGGAAAACCCACAATGATTATTATGAAAACGGTTAAAGGAAAGGGGATTCCCGAAATAGAAGGGAAAGCATCCTGGCATGGAAAAGCACCTTCAAGTGAAGAATGTGAGCGTTTTGTGAAAATGCTGGAGGCGGAATAATGGGTAAAGCGACACGTGATGCATATGGTGAAACTTTAAAAAGATTAGGAAGCACTCATCCTGATATCGTAGTTTTAGATGCGGATTTATCAGAGTCTACAAAAACATCCATATTTGCAAAAAAATTTCCTGATAGATTTTTTGATACAGGTATTGCCGAAGAAAATATGATTGGTATCGCTGCAGGCCTGGCAACGACAGGAAAGATTCCGTTTGCCTCCACCTTTGCCGTATTCGGTGCAGGCAGAGCCTACGAACAGATTAGAAATTCCATATGTTATCCGAATTTAAATGTAAAAATAGCTGTAACCCATGCCGGATTAACGGTGGGTGAAGATGGCGCTACACACCAGATGTTAGAAGATATAGCGCTAATGCGTGCATTGCCCAATATGACAGTTATAGTTCCGGCCGATGCCGCAGAAACAGAAGCGGCTGTAAGATGGGCAGCGGACTATAATGGGCCGGTATATATCCGTATGGGAAGAGCCAAATGTGATGATATCATGGATCCAAAGGTAATTTTTTCTCCCGGAAAGAGTGTTGTACTGAAAGACGGACATGATGTGGCTATCGTTGCTTGTGGGATTATGGTGTCTAAGGCACTTCGTGCTGCTGAAAGTTTAGAAGGAAAAGGGGTATCAGCCCGTGTAATTAATTTAAGCTCTATTAAGCCGATTGATGTCAAAACAATCATAAAAGCCGCGAAAGATACCGGTGCAATCCTTACTTGTGAAGAGCATACAATTATGGGGGGATTAGGAAGCGCAGTGGCGGAAGTGGTTTGCAAAAATAATCCGGTTCCAATGGGAATGGTTGGTACCGAAGATACTTTCGGTGAATCAGGAAAAGCAGAAGACCTTCTTGAAAAATATGGACTTACTGTTAAACATATTGAAGAAGAAGCTATTCGTCTCTTAGAGAGGAAATAAGAATGATTACTTTTGAAAATGTATCCTTGCAATATGATGCCAGACATACGGCGCTTCGTGATATAAATATACAAATCGGTAAAGGTGAATTTGTTTTTGTTGTTGGGCCAAGCGGTGCAGGGAAATCTACTTTTGTTCGAATTATTACTCACGAACTTGTTCCGGAACAAGGTACGGTGTTTGTTAATGGATTAAAAATCAATGACTTAAAACAAAGTAAAGTCCCTTATTATCGTCGTACTTTGGGAATTGTTTTCCAGGATTTCCGACTCTTAACGGAAAAAACTGTTTTTGAAAATATTGCTTTTGTTTTGCGGGTTACCGGAGCTAAAAGTGCGGAGATCCGTGAAAAGGTAAATCGTGTACTTGATCTGGTCGGTCTTAAAGGCCGAGCAAATGAACTGCCCACCAAACTGTCCGGAGGAGAGCAGCAGCGAGTCGCCATTGCAAGAGCTCTTGTCAATCAACCCGTACTTTTAATTGCCGATGAACCTACGGGGAATCTTGACCCTGTAACTTCTGAGGATATTATGAAGCTTTTTAATGAGATTAACCATATGGGGACAACTATTATCATGGTTACGCATAATAAAGAGCTGGTTAATTCCATGCATAAACGCGTTGTCAGCATAGAAGAAGGACATATAATAAGTGACGTAAAAAAAGGAGGTTATGATCTCCATGTTTAGTTCTTTAAGATATTTTTGGAGTGAAGCTTTCAAGTCGTTGTTTCGCAATCAATTCATGGCGATTGCCTCTGTACTTACCGTAACTGTATCTATGTTCATACTGGGCGGTTTTCTTTGCGTAGTGTTAAATATCAACCACATGGCATCCTACCTTGAAAATCAGGTAGAAATGACTGTCTATTTAAAAGAAGGTCTCCGGACAGAACAGGTTATGGATGTCGGCGCCCATCTCAAAAAACTTCCCGGCATAAAAGAAATCAGTTTTACGAATAAAGATCAGGCCATGGCAGATTTTAAAGAGCGCATGGGAAATCAGTCCGCTTTGCTGGATTCTATCAACGGGAATCCGCTTCCCGCCTCTTACCAGGTGTCCTTTTATTCTCCGGATGAATTAAAAGCGGCAGTAGATATCGCTAAAACTTATTCATCGGTTGATGCAGTCCAATATGGACAAGATATCATTGACCAACTTTACAAAATTGCACAAATTATCCGTATAAGCGGGATTATGCTTATTTTATTTCTTGCCGGGGCAGAGTTATTTATTATTTCCAATACGATCCGTTTAACAGTTTTCGCGCGGCGTCGTGAAATACAAATTATGAAATATGTGGGGGCAACAAATGGGTTTATTCGTTGGCCGTTCCTTTTTGAAGGAATGATTATCGGTTTTATCGGTTCAAGTATCGCTTCACTTATTTTGTGGCTCGGATATAATGTCATATTAGATGAAATTGCTGAAGCAGGTTTAGTCTTTATTCCTTTAATATCACTATGGCCATTTATGATGTATGTTGTACTTATTCTGATGGCCGCCGGAATTCTGATAGGCGGATCAGGAAGTGCGATTTCGTTGCGTAAATATATGAAGGTCTAAAACATGAAATATAATCGTTGTATGTCGGCAGCTTTAATTTCTGCAATACTTTTTGGAGCTGTCACGCCTGTTGCTGCTGATGAGTTGAATGACAAACTCCAGAATTTACAAGATCAAATAGATGAATCTCGTGCCAAGCAGCAAAGCTGGCAGGAGGTCATCAATGAAATAGCAGGGAAACTTCGTACTATACAAATAGAATTGGATGAAGCAAATCGAAAACTCAAAGCCATTCAGGCAGAACAGTCAGCCGTCAATTTACAGATAAAACAAACGGAAGAAGAGATTAAAAAAGCGGAAGCTTACCTGAAACAGCGCCAGGAAATTCTAAATAAGCGTGTACGGTCTATCTATATGTATGGACAATTAAGTTACCTTGAGGTAATTACCGGGGCAAAAAGTTTCAGTGATTTTGCGAACAGACTTGAACTTTTAAAACGGATCATTCATTCGGATTTTAACCTTATTATCGAAATACAGAAACAAAAAGCAGTAATCGAAGCGAAAAAAGCTGAACTTGAAGAACAGAAAGCCCGTTTGGATGCATTGGCGGCGGAAGCACAAAAGGCTCAAGATGAAGTTGTTGCAAAAAAAGCACAGCAGCAAAAAATCATGGATGAGGCAAGAAGTGAAAAAGAAGCTGCAGCACAAATGGAGGCAGATTTGATTGCTGAAAGTAATAATGTCCGTGAAATGATTCAAAACAGAATCAGGCAGCAGCAATCCGGTGGTATAGATACTCCTGTTGTACATGGAACGGGCGTCTTTATCTGGCCTTGTAATGGTCCGATTACCTCACCATTCGGATATAGGACGCATCCTATTTTCGGAACAACTATTTACCATGCCGGAATTGATATCGGTGTAGATTATGGAACACCAATCCATGCAGCAGATGGTGGTACGGTCATAGCGGCAGAATGGTATGGTGGATATGGTAATGCGGTTATTATTGATCATGGAAATGGATTGCAGAGCTTGTATGGGCATAATAGTTCATTAACCGTATCTGTCGGTGAAACAGTTTCACAAGGGCAGATTATCGCTTATGCCGGATCCACAGGCTATTCCACAGGGCCTCATTGCCATTTTGAGGTTCGTCAAAATGGTGAGGCAGTTGATCCCATGGGTTATTTATAATGCTCAAGTTTGTTTTGAGAAATATGAATAAGATTCTGTTTTGGCTTGGATCTGTCATACTCACTGCTATATTGCTTGTTTTGGGCAGCTTGTACATGTTTACAGACTCTCCTTCTTCATTGATGAAATTTCTATTTACATATCAGGCTGTTAAAGAAAATTATTTTCATGAAGTAACTGATGACGTGCTTTTTGAAGGAGCTTCAAACGGGATGGTTTCCGCTCTGGATGATCCTCATTCAATGATTCTTAGCGGGGAGAAATATGAAAGTTTCATGCAATCTACCCGTGGCGAATATGGTGGAATCGGTGTAGTTATAGGTGCCGATCGGAAGAATGTTACCCGGATTATTTCTGTGTTTCCCGGTAGCAGTGCGGAAAAAAATGGTTTACAGTCCGGAGATATTATTAAGCGGGTAAATGATGAAGATGTTTCAGCACTAAGTTTATCGGAAGTTTCTGACCGGGTCCGCGGAGAAGCGGGAACGAGAGTATCCCTTCTGGTTAAGCGTGAAAATGAAGAAAAATTATTTTGGGTTGAACGCTCAAATGTTTCCATGCCAACAGTGCAAAGCCGTCTTATAGATAAAAACATAGGCTATATTCATATCTTTTCATTTGCAAAACATACAGATGAAGAATTTGAAAAGCAATTGGCAAGCGTAAAGGCGCAGGGAGCTGATCGGTTAATTATCGATCTTCGGATGAATCCGGGCGGATTGGTTGATACGGTGATATCCATCATGAATCAGATATTAACCAAGGGCAGAGTTCTCAGCTACCACACCAGAAATGGCGATGACAGAACCTTTGATATCACAGGTATAGAAACTCCGCTACCGATGGTAATTTTGATTGATAGAAACAGTGCCAGTGCCTCTGAAATCTTGGCTGGCGCAGTGCAAGATAAAAAAGAAGGAATTATCATTGGTGAAACGAGTTATGGCAAAGGAACCGTACAATCCGTTATCCAAAATGGGAATAAGTCAGCGTTGAAAATTTCTATTGCAGAATATCGCACAGCTGCCGGGCGGATTATTGATAAAACAGGCATCACCCCTGATATTGCCATAAAGCAGACCGGACATGTTTTTAAGCAAGAAGATGACAACGTTCTTAAAAAAGCAATAGAAGTTTTATCTCAATAAGCTGGAAGCTGCAAGCGAAATCATAGTAATAAATTTCGTTTACAGCTTTTATCTTCATAGGAATCCTGAAAATATGACAGATAAAGTATTTTTCGGGTATAATAAAAATAATCAGTTAATAACAATGAGGTACTTATGTTTATAGACAAGGCAAAAATTATTGTAATTTCCGGTGCCGGCGGAGATGGTATGGTTTCTTTCCGAAGGGAGAAATATGTTCCCCGCGGGGGACCAAGCGGTGGCGACGGCGGTAAAGGCGGATCCGTTTTTATAAGAGCAACTCCTGAATTGAATACGCTTATGAATTTCCGGCGTAAACGAAAATTCGCCGCTGCAAAAGGTGAGAATGGCGGTGCCAAAGAAATGTTCGGCAAAAGCGGAGATGATATTTTTATTGACGTACCGCTGGGAACAATGGTATATGACCAAAGCACAAATGAACTTTTGGCAGATATAACACATGACAAACAAGAAGTTCTCATCGCTAAGGGAGGGAATGGCGGACGTGGAAATTCCCATTTTGCAACCAGTGCTGTACGAGCTCCTGCTTATGCAGAAAAAGGAGAACCTGGTGAAGAGAAAGAGATCCGCCTGGAATTAAAAGTACTTGCGGATGTAGGATTACTTGGATTTCCCAGCGTAGGCAAGTCAAGCTTGATCAGAAAGGTCTCCGGCGCCCGGCCGGAAGTAGCGGCTTACCACTTCACGACTTTGACACCCAGTCTCGGTGTCGTCAATCTTGATGAAATCAGATCTTTTGTAATGGCGGATATTCCGGGATTAATAGAAGGCGCCAGTGAAGGCACTGGTCTTGGGTATGAGTTTCTTCGCCATGTAGAACGAAGCAAGGTTCTGATTCATGTTCTTGATGCTGCCGGAAGCGAAGGACGGGACCCGTATAAAGATTTCCATATCATCAATAATGAGTTAGAAATATATAGTCCTGCTCTTGCAGCAAAAAAACAAATCGTGGCTGCTAATAAAATTGATTTGATTGCAGAAAGTAATATATTGCAGGAACTCCGCCGGAAAATAGAAGCAGAAGGCTATCAATTTTTTCCTATCTGTACATTAACTGGAGAAGGAATTAACCCTCTTTTGGAGGCTGCTTGGAAAATATTACAGGAAACACCTGCTGTGGAATTTGCACCAACGGAAACGACAATTATATATGAATCACCGAAAAATGAGTTTATTATTGAACAAGATCAGGGAGTATTTTCAATAAAGGGGAAACGTGTCGAAAAATTGATTGCCATGACCGATTTTGATAATCCGGTATCTTTGCGGCGTTTCGAAAGAGCCTGGAAATTTATGGGACTTGATAAACTTTTGAAAAAAGAGGGTATTCAAGAAGGTGATACCGTGAATCTCTATGGTGTAGAATTTTCTTTTTCGGACAAGAAAGGATGCTCTGATATACCGGGTGAAAGTGAGGGTAAATCATGCTGACTGGCAAACAAAAACAATATTTAAAAAGTACTGCAGTAGATTTTTCGGCTGTAGTTCAAATTGGTAAAGAGGGAATTACGGATAATGTAATCAACAGTGTAACCGAAGCACTGGCTGCCAGAGAATTAATTAAAGTTAAAATCAATCAGAATTCTGCCGAAAATATCCGTAAGGCAGCAAAACTCCTTTCGGAAGAATCGGGATGTGAAATCGTACAGATTATAGGAAGAAACTGTATTCTTTTCAAGCAGAAGGACAAAAAATCTCATTATGATCTCCCCTGAGAATATCGTAAAAGCTAAAAAGAAAAAACGAATAGTCATTAAGGTGGGAACAAGTTCCCTGACACAGCCCAATGGTAAAGTAAATATTTATTTTATTGATCATTTGGCACGACAGATTTCTGATTTAAGTAATAGAGATATGGATGTTATTCTCGTATCTTCCGGTGCGATCGGTATCGGCATACCGGTATTGGGGTTTGAACATAAACCGAATTATCTTCCTTATAGGCAGGCATGTGCTGCAGTTGGACAGAATATTTTAATGGGTCTTTACGGCAAATGTTTTCACGATTACGGTAAAACCGTGGCACAACTTCTGATGACAAAAGGAGATGCACTAAATACCAAGCGGTATATGCATATGAAAGGAGCGCTTTCCGCATTGCTGGAATTAGGTGTAATTCCTATCATTAATGAAAATGATGCGGTTACAGTAGATGAAATAAAAATAGGAGATAATGATACCCTTTCCGCTATTGTCGCCAGTGTTGCAGAAGCGGACCTGCTCATTCTTCTTTCTGATATCGAAGGACTATATGATAAAGATCCCCATGAGTTTGCAGATGCGCACTTAATACATGATGTACCCCATTTTACCAGGGAGCTTTTCAATGTTGCCGGTGGCGCCGGTTCTGCCCGCGGTACCGGTGGAATGTATACTAAACTGCTTGCAGCAGAAATATGTGTACATTCCGGTATAGATATGGTTATTGCCAAAAGTGATGCAAAGGAAATTTTACAGCGTATCATATCTGGGGAATCCATAGGTACTTTTTTTCATGCAGAAAATGTCCATCCACAAATGAAGCGAAGAGAAATCATTATCGGCTCAAACGTGAGAGGAAAAATATTTATTGATAAAGGCTGTAGTGAAGCTATATTAAACAAAGGTTCCAGTTTGCTTGCTATCGGTATTACAAAAATAGAGGGAATCTTCTCCGAGGGGGATGCAGTTTCCTTATTTTATGAAAACCATGAGATTGCACGAGGAATTTCACATTATGGAAGTGTTGAGCTGGCTCAAATCAAAGGCCTTCATACGAAAGAAATGAGAAATGCACTGGGCACTCCGCCACCATATGATACCGTTATTCATAGAGATAATCTATTGGTAATGCGTTAAAATGAATTTGACTTATAAGTTAAAGCGCTTGATATATTATTATATGTATACGCCAAAAGGAAAATTTGAACTCAGTCATATACGAAGTCTATTTCTTTTCATTTTGATATGTGTAATTATTTTGGAAGTGATATTGTATTTATGGCTAAACGCATAGGTGTATTTGGCGGTTCTTTTAACCCGTTACATATAGGACATCTCATTGTTGCAGAAGCAGCCTGGCAGGAATTTAACTTAGAACAGGTTGTATTTGTCCCAACCGGTGACACTCCTCACAAAAATATGCACCATATCAGTAAAATAGATCGCTTTGAAATGGTAAAGATGGCAATAAAAGAAAATCCTCACTTTTCTATTTCATCTATAGAAATAGAACGAAAAGGTCTTTCTTATACGGTGGATACTATTAAGCAGCTACACGCTGAATGGGGAAGTGAATATGATATATATTTCATCGCCGGAACGGATGCCGTCGCTGATATGCCAACGTGGAAGTATAATGAGGAATTACTTGATTCCTGTCACTTTATTTGTGCAAGCCGCCCAAGTTCTGAAGAAAGGATAAAACAAGCCGTTGCTTATTTTGGAAAAAAAGGCTGCGAAAAAATTCATTTTCTGCGTACACCTGAATTGGAAATATCATCTACTATTTTACGGAAGTGGATTGCTTCAAATCGTTCTGTAAAATATATGATTCCCGATTCGGTTATCCAGTATATTAACTGTCTCTTATACACATATCAGAGCCAACGAGACACTGAGAGATCTCGTATGCAGTCTT